>Ga0209067_10000004_pt1 | contig 260268 bp, 351 predicted proteins | sample ColStrG_CSR_2013_FD_187199 | JGI IMG/M metagenome (GOLD analysis project Ga0209067, IMG submission 187199) | Freshwater sediment microbial communities in response to fracking from Pennsylvania, USA - Cold Stream Run_MetaG_CSR_2013 (SPAdes)... | ecosystem: Environmental > Aquatic > Freshwater...
CAATACTGTGAACACTCTTTTTGGAAAAATAACAAATGTTTTATGCCATTCATTGCTCTTATGGCGTTTAGAAAATAATCTCATAGATGATCCAACACATTATTAATGGTTTTCTCACGATTGTCTGCGCCCATATAAAAAGCTATATCTACGGGCAAATGCAGACGTGTGGCAAAGAATTCAAGCGGATCACAACCACTTACAATGACAACTCTAGGTATGTTCGGGTACATTTCGAGAATATCTCTAACCTTCTCTATCTTCGCATTGGTACTGTGTACATCAACATTTGACAATATCAACATGCTAGGATTATCAGTCATACCATCATCACGTATAGTATCTTTGAAACCACCATACACTTTATGCCAAAGTGGGTAATCTTTCTTAGCAATACGAACAGACCTGGCTTTATCTTGGAATGATATTGCATGGTCCATGATATTAACAGCTAACATCTTAGCACGTAAATCTGTTGGGAAACTACCTATACTGATGATAGGGCTACCCCGTAGTGGGGATTCAAACAAACTGTGCAGCATAGCGATTTGGCGTTTAACACTAACGCTTTTAGTTACAATGTTTGGAATATCAGGCTTCATACGGACAGCAGCAACATCAAATTCAAAAGCGTTTCTACTACCAGCAAAGCACATACCGTCCACACCTCGAGAACGCATTACACGTTGTCGCTGTGGATCGAATTTAAACTTTAACTTAGGTGTTTTTATTTTGAGAGATTTCATAACATATCCATTGAAAGTATTACAACTTATTTACACTACTTCTTTGGCTTCAAGCGTTTCAAACTGCCGAATAAACCTTGTGGCATGGTTTTTTCTTTCTTAAGTGTGCGTCTTGGTTTACTGTCAAGATAAATAGCTTCATCTGAATCCATATCTTTGCTGCCACGTTTAGCACCGTGGTCACGCATCAACTCTTTAGCCAATTCTCTGGCTTTATCTGTTGGCTCGTGATTGAAACCAAGCGCCTGCTTGTAAGTAGATACGAAACAACCTAATGATAGGCCAATGTTTGGATCAACAAACATACGAATGATAGGATCGCGCTTGCCATCTAGTGGAGTAAGCACACGCGAACTTTCTTGTTTCCAATTCGGTTCGTTATTCATAGGTTGAATGTAATACAAGCAACTCCATCTAGGTACGTTCAAACCACGTTGTAAGATACTACGAATACCTACAATTACACGGGTCTTACCGTCTTTTGCGCGTTGCAGTATTTCTTCACGTAAGTCTTTGTGCTTCTTACCAGCACCGCCGGTAAAACCTTCAGCTATCTTAGCACCATATTCAGTATTGATACGTTTAACTAATTCGCTAACATGGTCTCTGAAATAAACTGGAATAACAATACTGTGTCCGTTCTTTAAATCTTTACCAACGTATTCGATTATCTCATCCATACGTTTCTTATGATTAGAAAGCATCTTGCAGCAATTGGTAAAGCCGGCTTTGCCTGTATAGGCACTTCGAGACTTAACATAGTCACAACGGTGTATGATGATCTTAGCTTTTAATTGAGGAATAGTAATACGGCATATAACACTACCAATAATTTGTTCGGTAATTTTGTCCTTCTGGTCCTTTCTCTTATCAGTCCCGGTGAAACCTGTGCGATAACGTGCAGGAATTCCATTTATTACTTTGGCGAAGCCGTTAGCCGCACCTTTATCCGCTTCATCTATCAACAGATTGCCAAAATTAGGTCGCATTCTAGCAAAGCGTTCTTTACCACGATCCGTATCGAAGAACTGCTGATAAGTACTAACACCTATTTGCAATGTGTCATAATCATCCAAAGTTTTAGCAAAGCCGTACAGCTTAACCCCATACTTATCTTGTAGTCTAGGTAAATTTGTATAGCGTTCAACATGGTCAATGAATTGGGTTAGAAATTCATGCTGATTAGCAAGCATCATGGTGCGGACGCCTTGCTTCACTGACAAATAAAGTGCAAGAGGTGTCTTACCGCTACGTGGAGGTGCTACTATCATTCCAAACTTCTTTTTGCGCCAAGCATTAGCAGCTTCGTCTTGGTAATCACGCATGGTAAGGCCAATCAGTTTGACGTTGTAATCAAACTTAGGCTTAACACGCAAATCAACGAATTTGAAGTCATCGAAATCTATCTTCAAACGCTTTTCGACGTTTTCTCTATCGCCAAGTGGAACCGCATAATAATCAACACCCTTCTTCGAAGTAAACTTATACGTTTGAACAATACCTTTGAAAGCTTCACAATTATCACATTCGTAGTTATGACGATTTACTTTGTTTGGACAGCGTCGGCATGCCTGCTCCTCATACATACTATGTGTATAATGCTTATCAACTAAATGTTCTTGCACCTGAGTAGCAGGTATGTACATCTTGTCGTAAAGCACAATTGTTTCATCGTCATACTTGGCCATTACAATTGATCCACTTTAGTGCTGCTAAGTTTAGCAGCCTCTACTAGGTTACGATATGAATAGGCAAATTTATCAATATCAACACATACCAACTCAACTGCGTCTTTTAAAGTAGATAGACGCTTTGAATACTTCAAATAAGGTTGGAATACATGATGCTTAATAAAATCAGCACGTTCACCTTTTGTTTTGAGTTGGTATAGTTTGGTACTATACTCCATCAACAGATAACCTTCCAAGGATTCTAAGGTATCTTCGAGTGTTCTTATAGTCTTTACACATACCATAAGTATCTCAACAAGCCGGGAACGCTTAGCACCATCATCAATCATACCATCAATTAAATCACGAATGAAGTTTTTATTCTTAGTGTTAAGCTGGCGAGTCTTTCTAAGTGCATGGATTGTTTTCACTTCATCATACAGTTCAGCAATGTTTAGCTGATACTGTGGAAGTGTGGTGAAAGCATCGTGCAATTTTAGCATACGTTTGTCTTTCAATAACGCACGTTTGAGCGAGACTAGTTCTGGTTTATCCACTGTACTCAACTCCTTCAATTTTTATAAAACGAATGCGCAGTACCTTTACTTTAAAGAGAAATAACTTACGGACGTATCGTATAGAGACTTCTTCTAAAATATTGGCACCAATGTCTTTGGCTGATTTTATGATAGCCGTAATGTTGTTGTCTAGCCTATTTCTATCATTTAATTGGAAACAATCAACATAAACCATGTCGCAGTATAAATTTGAAATAGATTTATCTTCGCACTTAAAAAGTCCAAAGTTAAAATTTAGTAGTTTTGCAGTCTCTTCCAACTTTTTATAAGCATACTTGAGCGTAACCTCATCATCAACTTTAAACTGCATCGAACACCACCAATGGGTTGTAATCAACAGTACCCAAGTTTGCCAATAAATTGTCTTTGTCATCTATGTATATAGTTAGATTTCGTTTTGCATCTGCGAACGGATAAACTGCAAATGCACCACAAGACTCACTACCACCAACTATAAGGATACCATTATTAATACGGAACTTATCCTGAGGTACAGTGAATAAAATACCATATACACTACCTCTATTGTTCTGGATATTGTATATGGTACAGTATTTAGTTGCACGTATAGGTGTAGTGTGATCTACTGTCAACGCAGAAGACACGATGTTGCGAAAGAAAACGGCGATGTGGTAATCGCCGAGCGGAGCACAGCCCAATGTTTCAAACGAATTCAATTTGCTGGGACGGTACTCAAACGAATCCGCTAAAGAATACAATGGGCTGGATTTATTCTTCACTATAAGTACCTACAAGATATGACTTTGCAGTCTTTGTATGGTTAGTAACTAGAAAGGCACTTGACTTACCTTTATTAGTACGTTGAAAGAAACTCATAGGAACTTCTGAGCTACTGCACTTATTGAACAAATCACTAAATACTCTAGGATCAATCAAGGCTAGCAGTGATCCTGACTTAGTATCTAATTTTGCTTCTGTTTTAAACGCATCTTGAACAGTACCATTTTCGTTAGATAGGGAAATATCAACACGACCGCTACCTATCTTCATCATAAGTTTACTATTCTCATCAGAAATAGTAAACATATTACCAACAGTTTTAATTCCAGCTTCTTTAAATATTAATGTGGCAGCAGGTTTAGTTAAGTTTTTGATATAACCAGGAACTTGACTGTATAAATTGTCGTCCATTTGAATAGGAGGTAATGAAATGATATACGTCTTACCGAATGCTATGAATTGCTTCTGACCAATTACGAATTCAACATCCTCACCTTCAGTAGCCGTAAACCTATCAATCAAGTTAAACATGTTGATTGGAATAGCCATTTTAAAATGGGATTCTGACGGTACAGTTGCACGATAATAACTCATGTGAAAGTTATCGAATGAGCTAACATCTAATTTACCATCTTTGGCACGAATCAAACAATTAATAGGGTCACTATTATAGAAATTGCTCAGATTGCATGCCTTCATTGCGTCACGTAGTGTGTTTAACAAAGCACCGGTAACTGTAGTACTCTTATGCTTTTCATTCTTCAACTTACTATTAACAACGTGAATGCCCTCTGCAGGCGTAGCAGAAGTTGCAATATCTCCAGAGTATTTACCTTTAACTGCACTAAAATGTAGGCGACCTTTGTCGTACTTAAATTTCAATTCACTACGATTCTTTATAAGACCAAGTAATGTTTTTGGTGTGAACTGGAATGAACCGTCTGTATTTGTTTTAACATCAGAAACTTGGAATGCTGAAAATGTTTCTGTAGAATAACCAATTACAAATAAAGCGCCTTTATACGATGCTAGTATACACACAGACTTATCTTCGCTGCCTTTTGAAAAATCCGCTACAGTAACGATTTTTGTAATTGCCTTAGATAACAATGCACTATCGCATGTGAATTCAAATGAGGATTTTGACTCTGTTAATACACAAGTTTTCATTAAACTACTCCACTAATTAAATTGTTTTGCATTATTAAATGAATCAAATTTGATATAATTATAGGAGTCTGTTCGGCTCCTAATATAATAGTAAATGCTTATTTGCGATTCATTTGTATGATTTACAGTTGCACCTATACCGAAATGCAGAGGATCGTAACCTAAACTAGCTAAGTGGCTTTGCACTTTAAAGTTTAATTCAAATTCTATTGTACGTGCGATTATACAGATTGCATCATACGCTAAAATGTGTGGATACTGCGAAGCTACCGTAGCACTATACTGGCACATAGCATTCATAGTTTCTGAAATCTTTAAGCGTTCCGCTCCGAAATTAGAAATGAATCTATATACATCCTCAGCCACGGTAACAGTAATGGTTACATTTATGTTCACTCTGCTTCGTCCTGTGTTGGTTGGAAGGCTTCAACGTGCATAAGAGCTAGTTCAAACTTCTCAACCATCACAGTGTTACGCATGATAGCAATAACATGGTACTCACCAGCTGTCTGCATAGCAACAATACCGTTGATAAGACCTAACATGTTTAACGCTGCATGTGTTGGACTATTACGATACTCCAAGTTTATAGGCGTATGAGATATTGTAATATCAACTAGATGTTCACTAAAAACCGCTCGTGATACACCTTCTCTGTCTATATCCAAGATTTTATTTAAAAGTATAATTAAATCTTCCATACGCTATGCTGCCTTTTTCTTAACAGATTTATCCATACCAGACATTTTCAGTTTGCAATTCCATGCCTGCGTCTTAGCCCAGCTAGGCATGTACTCATACTGTTCACGCATAATATTGTTGTACACTGCTTTTGCATCCATATCTGGATATAGTTTTTGCTGCTCTTTCAAACAACTCTTTAAAATATCACCAAGCTGCTCGATACTAAAAGTCCAACCTTCACAATCACGCTCGTTGTTACCTATCTCGAAGTCAATCTCAAGAGGTACAATAAAGTCCATACCATGTCGTTCTTGTGATACTTTGGCGACTTCATCAGTAAGACCGCGTTCAATCATATCTAACGCTAACCAAACGTCTTCATACGCGCAACTAAAGCTAATGGAATCGTGTACAGAGTTTGCTTGGTAGAAGTCTGGATAATGACCAGTTTTCTCAAAGTGCTCAAACTTCAAGCGTTCAACACTTCGTGCACCATTAATCAAGAAGTCTGAACCTATACCTTGAATAGGACTATTAACGCTCTGGCGTTCATTACGTGCAATCACGCTATCCGCATTTTTGGTAGCATTCTTTGGTATCAAATGACCCCAAGTATGGCGTCTACGACCAATAGGACTTTCAACATACAAATTGTCACGAGCAAACTGTTTAATAGCATCAAACCACTTAACACCAACAGGATGCTTCTTCTTAAACTGTGCTACCAATTTCTCGATAGCTTCAACAGTCTGCCCAGTTGATTTAGATAGACCGTTCATACCTTGTTGATAGATCAATCCAAAGATTACAGCCTTAACGGCGTCACGAATTTTCTTATCAACTTTCTCAATAGGAATACCGAAGAAGTATGCTGCATTTATTTTGTGTACGTCACCTTCTAACTTAACACGCTTCAATAATTCTGGATCAGGGTGTAACTTATATTGCTCACGTAACGCCCGACCATTTGCAAACAAATCGGCTACTGTCTTATCGCCAGTAAACAAGGACCAGCAGTTGTGTACTAACACCGGTGTATCTTCGGGTTTATCGCAAACAAACAGATTGTGGTTATCAGCAATGCCTATGTCACAAACAAGTTCAGGCCGCGGGACCTTTCTAATAGATGTAACTTTAACAGCGGAATACTGCACACGCAAGGCATCACCTTCTACAATTTCATCCGCTCTTATGTAATCATTACGGGTAACAGACCATATTTGATGATTACCTGTAACAGTTATAGTGCCACCATAATATCCAATCTCATACATATCTTCTTCGGGCGGATGAACAGACTGTGTGCCGATTTCTTTGAGTTCAACTTCACAAGTTTCATGGTTGAAAGAATGAACTAAAGGCTTATCGTGCATTTCTATAATGTCACGCAGCTTGACCATACCAATTTCAGTAGACACATAACTATCAAGGCTTAGGCAACGCACTTCGTGGGCAGAGTAGTCCACTTTTATTAGTATTCTACCCTTCTCTGTGATAAACAAGCGCTTAATATGTTTACCTAACTCAGGGCGCGATGGAATTTGGTGCAGACTAGGTTTCTGCGCACTTGTACGACCTGTAACAACGTCCAAGAAGCCAAAGTGTGGACGAATACGCTTATCAAAACGCATATCATCATCAGAACCCCACTGCTTAATGAAGGCTTTAACATACGAAGTATACAACTTCTTAGCCTTACCAAGTGCTTGGAATAACTTAACTTCTTCAACGTCTTCATATTTTTTCTGGAATGTTTTATCTACTTTAAACTTAGCTTTACCTTTAGAATTCTCTTTACCTTTGCCGGTAGGTTTTAATTTCAATACATCAAAGAATAACAACTGTTGGTGGTCTTGTTTAGCAATGTCGAAAACTTTAACATCTGAACGTCCAAACAAACCAATTGTAGGCATACCGCTTTTCTTTAACAGCTTAGCATTAGCTTTCTGCACACCTTTTGTTTCATAAAACTTCTTCTTAATATTGTCCATTTCTTGGCGTATAGGACTATCGCGTGTCTGTAGATAAAACAAATATTCAATATCTGTAGGGCAACCATTAAATTCCCATGTGGAGAACATGTGAATCATATCACTGATCTGCTTTCTAACAATGTCTTTGTACTTCTTATAACCTTCGTCTTTGGCACGTTGTAACTGAAGGCGCATAATATGAAGAGGTATGATAACATCTAATGAGCAGTATTCTAACAGTGCCTCATCCAAATCTACTTGTGCGATTGTTTTACGTTTGTCTTTACCAAATTCAGCATCATAGTAAGCTGTGCAGCCATATTGCATAGAAAGATTTAACAAGCTGTAATAATAAGCACCAGTGACACCTGACAGATTTTTTAAATTTTCGTCTAAAGCGAATTCGCCTGCGAAAATATCCCATATATCTGTCTTAAAGAATCGAATGTCAAGATTATTACGCAACACAGTTAGGTCAAAGGTACCATTAGCAAAAATATGCACATCATTCTTGTTTTTACGCTCAAAGTAGTCGCGTAGCACCTTCTTTATATACTGCAATTCTTCCGAGGTAAAGGGGCTATCCTTGTGTAGGAATGGCAAAACATACGCGGTTTTGGTGGTGGTTGCAAACTGCACAGTAAGCATACGATTAACGCGCCGATTGAGATTTTCAGTCTCCGTATCAATACTCAGACGGGGTTCATCTATAATTGCCTCAATCATCTTTTTAAATTTTTTGATACTATCGACAAGCACCGTAGTGTATTCTAACTTAGGAATTTTATAGCGCATTTCACCATTAAGTGCCGTACCTATATTACGAGCAACATAACCAGCCAACGCCATTTCATTACCTAAGCCTTGGTCGTTGATAAGTGTATTAAGACTGAGAGTAGGTACATGATTGCACTTATGGGATTTATCACCACGCTTCACAATAATAGGAGTAGATACACCATATAAGTGTTGCATCTTACCGCCATACTGTTCTATTCGGGCACCATTCAATGCACGATAACCATCAGGACCAAACGTGAGAACTGTATTGGGTTTGTACGAAGTGATAATACTCTCAAGACGTTTCTTGAAAGCATCTTTAGCAGATTGTTTGAATATGTCTGTCTCACCAGCAGTTTTAAATCCATTGAATGCTACAGCTAACCAATCGAAATCATCAAGAGTACGAGAGTATCCATAGTACTTATTGGTAACAGCTAATAACTTTTTCAGTAGATCACCAGTAACACCAGACAATACGCGACTGGATTTTAAATCTTCCGTTGGCATGTAATCCAATACTAACAACAACTTATCAGCACCCTTCTTTACATGCTTAGCTAACTGTACATGATTATAGGTTTGCGTACCTTTAAATGCAGTGCCAAAATTGTATTCGTATGTGTCGTAAATAACTTTAGCCATAATATAATTATCCACAAAATTATATAAGTATAGGCTAACTATTTACAGTATTCGTAAACGAAAAATGCTGCACAAGGCAGCATTTTGGTCACACTAATTCTGATTCTACCGCAAGTCCAAATCGAACTAAAGCAGGAGCATTGTCTACAAATACAACAGTAGTTGGAATCTTGTTAATGCCGAATTTAGCACACACTTCCTTACATGCAGCAGCATTAACAATAAAGTTTCTAACAGGTAATGTGGCAACACGTTCTGACATTATCTTACCATGACCACTTGTAGGTAAAGTGAAAAGAACAACAGTCTTAGTTCCGTTCAATACTTCACTTTCAAAATTATCGGATGTTATTTCTACCATAGTAATCTCCAAGAAAAAGGACCCACCGCACGGTGAAATGCGGCGAGTCAAGTGTCCATCAACGGTGAAATTAAATGGACAGAGGAGAGATAAGTAGGGTATCTCTCTAAAGTCCTCTACGTTGATAGTTCAAATTAGTAAATATAAGGATATATAACACGAACACGATCAGATAATGTTTTTAAATAAGTATCGTCATGGTTAGCAGAATATTGTAAAGTGTTCATGGTCCATAACGTCTTAAATACATGAGCAGCCGAACCGGATTGACAAGCATACTTCCACGCAGGAGAATTAGCTGCGAATACATTACTATGTACATAACCAGGAACTTTCTTCAACACATTAAAGTCGGTCATACCTATTTGAATATAAAACTTACCGTAACGATCTACACCAGTAACGCAGCACGTATCTGCCTGAGCATAACCATTAGAAAACTGAGGCACAATTCTATTACCATCAACATCCTCATATAGAATATTTTGAACAATGTTATCCGCAACTGCCTCTGTTATATCGCATTTAATAATCTTACAAAGTTGGCGAATAGCTCGTTTGAATTGTGCGCGCTCTGGGCAATATTTGTGTTCATAGTATGGACGAATGATAGCATAAAGCTCGTCAACATATTCCTTTATTATCTTAGCGCTGCGATCTTGTGGAGATAAATCCACATATTTGGTTAGTAAGTTATCAATACTTGGAAGATCATAAAAACTCATGTCTTTAATCCAAATAGGATAACTTCTAGCAAAGTCTGTAGTGAATGCACCACTGCCGAATCCAAAAGCACTTAGAATATCTGTAGTCGATTCACCTGGACGGAAATCGCTTTCAGGATATGCAAATAGATAAGCCGCACCGTACGGACCACTGTCAAAATACGCGAATGAAATATCTACGTTTTGCATATATTACCTATCGCGTCTTTGTGGATTATTACGATTTGGGTTATTGTTTTGTTGAACATTCGTAACTTCTTGTGAAGAAGCTGCTTCTGTTTCTACTGTTGGAGGAGATTCAATCACATTAGGAACAACTGGTGCCTGTATAACAGGTAATTCTACTGCGGCAACTTTAACAGGCTCGACAGGTTTAATACCAGACAACTCTGCGATAACCGTTTCAGACAGATTGACACAGGTAATTAGACGTGAGGGTAATTCGTAACTCATACCTTTAGGCAATACATCTTTATCACCAAATGGTAGTCCATTATTTGGATATGCGGGTGCAAAATCTCTGGTGCTTTCAAATGCTTTTTTAGCAGCTATAGAGGTAGGGCCCCAAATACCATCCAACTTACCTTTATAGTAATTCAAAAACTTTAGGACCAATTGTTGACGCAACAGGTGCTCTGATTTAATTTGCATAGTTTGTGACTCCTAAAGTGTGTTGCACATTGCATAGCTTGCGCATGTTTTTGTATACAGAGAATGATTCGATTATAGCCATTAAAGGATCTATAATCATACTAGTATAAAATTCTATTGGTGAAGCGCCGGAATTAATGCGCAATACTGAGGTAAATCCATTTGAATTAATGCTAAGATTTTCTAGCTTAAGATAATCCAAATTGTGATTTCTATAAATACTCTGCACTTGCATGTAGCATTGAGAAGCAGGCGCATTGGAATCACACAATCTTTGTAATAGCTCAGATTGTCTGCAATGAAGATACGCACACACGCTCGATATATTTAAACGTGGTGCGTATCTGGATAATATAAGTGCATCATTATACCGACACACTATGACAACAACCTTTGTAGCGTCTTGGCACTCAATATCTAAATGCTTCTTTGATATTCCATATTTATTTCCATCATCAGACGGGAACATTATGTAATCATCCGCATTTTCTGAGAATACATCACCATCTACCTGACGATAACCAGTGCGCTCCGTAACACATGTTGTATCTATATCTAATAACACAACATCTGGCAACTTTTCCACGATCTTAGTTGCTAGTGTTCGCTTGCCTGTGAAGGAGGCGCCAGTTATGACGAGTAACATATAATATACCTCTCAACTACTTCTTGGTAGCAGTAGGTTGTTTAGTGGATTTAGGTGCACGGAACTTGATAGCAGTAATCTCAGCCAAAGTATCTTCACGGTTTTCAATCGTGAATCCAGCAGCTTCTAATTCTTTTATCTTATCCCGCATTGCAGTTTTATCGTGTGCAAAATAAAGCTCATGTCCATCAGATAATGTCCACTTTGTTGCTGCGCCTGGAATTGATTTACCTATATGCTTTTTAATTACTGGGCATGTAGCTAAATCAACAGCAATTTGCAACTCATCGGGCAGTATAATCGGATATGGACGAATCTCATTACGCACGGTCACTTTTTGTTTACGTACAGAGAAGAAGTGTGGTAAAGAAGACTGTGGTGCTAATTCCAAACGGTAGATTTCTTTACCGCCGGTTTCAAACGCCTCTTGAATCAACTCTAACCGTTTAGCACTTACATCCGAATACTTAAAATTAGCATCAATGTAGTCTAGTATCTTCTCATACTGGGCGTACTTGGTTGCACGAACATAAACGTATGGACCAGTGTGTTTAAATCCAAACTTTGTTAATGCTGGAGCATCTTCATCATCAGATAACACTTCCAGTGTCAGGAAGCCTTGGAAATATGCAGGATGAATGCTAATAGACATTGCTGAAGTATCAGGTACTGTCTTAGGAAGTTTAGGCATACGCTTAACACCATCATTAATCGGTTTACCTGCTTCTATATTCTTCTTGCGCTTTTGTCCATCTTCATAGGCAGAGTGGCGTTCATCTAAGTCTTTGCGCTCCTTACGGCGACGCTTAGCTTCTTCGATCAACTCTTTCTCTTCCAATGCTTCTTTTGCATTACGTTCTTTTTCAGCTTCACGATCTAACTTACGTTGCTGTGCTTCTGTAACTGCTAGACTATCTACTTGGAATTGCTTAGCAGTTTTAGCATTTAATGTTTGAGGTGAAAATAACAAACCAGGATCATTAATACTAATGACGTTACCATCAACAAGTTTTATAGTAACACTTGAAACTGGATTACGATCATCTAACTGCCTATTACCAAAGGCATCTAAATCTAATTCTGTTACGACTTTACCTTTAGCGTCTTTAATAGGCTGACCTTCATCATCTAACTTGGCTTTATAGCGATAACGGTAATTCAACTTAGCTATGCGACCTTTACCTAAATCAGATAGTATTGGCGAACCAATCAACGTAGTAGGATCTTTAATAATATCAGCATGACGCAATAATTGACGCAATGACAATAAACCTAAACCTTCTGAATCATCAGGTTTTTGGTTACTAACGAATGGTGTGTTCACCTTAGCACTGCCAGCAACTGCAGGTGTTACAGGTATATCACGCATTCTAGGTTCCATCGTATCACGCATTTCCTTAAACTCTTTGTGCATCACACCATTTAATGCACCATAAGCATTAACGTAAGTGCTATACTGTTCTAACGTACTGCGACTGCGCAATATCTCCAAACTCATTGGAACTTCATCCAACTGGTAATGATCTAAAGCATCTTTATACAGAGGATTCTCAGCTTCATCGAAACGCGCTTTGTTGAATACCTTAGCAATCAAACGCGCTTGTTTCTGAATATGCAAAGTACCATCACACAGTATCCAATCTAAGAAAATAACCTCGCGATACAAACTACCCGCTTTACCGCTTTCAACCATTGCTTTCGCAGCAGCTGGATCAGGGCGGAATATACGAGAAGCGGATTGGTCAAGATCACCTGGGTTCCAAGGGCTTTCTACACGAATAATACGACTTGCCATTTGCAAGTTGTGACCTTCTGAAATACCCATCTCATTCGCAATAAGAATTTGGACTTTAGGGTCAGCTTTAAACGCATCTAAGTTGGCCCACTTATCGTCTTCTTGTCCCGTGAACTTTACCGCAATCTTTTGCAGATCAGGTGACAAGGCATCATATATACCACCAACACTATTAGTGTAGCGACAAAATATAATAATCTTACCTTGTGGCTCTTCTCTCCAATAATCTGGATTGTTTTGTGGTTCAATACCTACAGTGCTTTCAGGCAAATTAACTTTAGCAACACCTTTATCCACTTTCTTAGCCAAGAATTGGATACCTTTATGTTGTACTAAAGCATCCTCTTTGTAGTTTGTATCTCGTGACCAATCAGGCACATTAAAGTGTTTATTAATATGCCGCGCAACAAAACTAGCTACAGAACTGTTATAGTGCTTGATACCAGCAAGTCCGAAGATGGATGGTGCTAAGGGGTCTGCCATTGGATTTGTAATCAAACGCTCTAAGCGGGCGATGAACGGTTTTAAATCGGCAGAGCTTAATCCAGATAGGTCCTCATCTTCCGTATCAAGATCACCGGTATCATCTCCATTCTCACCATCAGTCTCACCATCATTTTCGTCTTCGTCATCTTCGTCAGCATCTTCTTTACGTTTCTTAGCTGACTTGACTAGCGCTTCCAACTTTTCAATACTGTCATACAACACAGTATCGTATAATTGTCGGTGTAATTCACCCAACTTAACTTCTTCTTCAGTAACACCATTACCTGGACGCATATCTGGGACAAGTGGAATTGGATAGAAGTTTTCTATAGGGCGAGGCAACATAAATGCCCAGTTCTTTTTCTTCATCGTAATAACACTTGCGTAACGAGACAGCTTAGCACGAGCGCGTGATGGTGTGTCAACTTTCCAAAGAGGAATAGCTTCACCGTTAACAACTACTTCATTCTCTTTCGCAGACAAAACATCATCTTCGCGGAAGATATGACCGTTATACAGACTAGCTTGACCGATAATGTCATTAATACGTCCGTGAATCAACGTACCTGTGGCTAATCGGAAATACTTGATACCACTCCAAGTAGTAAGTTGCTTAACTGCACGGTGACGTTGTGAAGACTTGTTAGCCAACTTATGAGATTCATCAATACAGATGTAATCGAAACCAAAACGCTTGATAAACTCCAAATTATTCGATACACGTACTTGGGTACTGCCGAACACGATGTTTTCAGAACGTGCAGTCAACATATTGTAACCAATTACACATACTGTATTCACAGGTGCATTTGTAATAAGTTCTTCTAACTTGTCGTAACCCCAACGGTCTATAGTCTTGGTAGTAATAGGAATCATGTTCCAATTAGTACCAGTGTGTATCTTCATATCATCTACCCAGTTACGAACTAAGCCGTCGGGACAAATGATTAGTGGTTTGACACGTTCACCCAACTCTGCAAGCTCTGTAGTCATTGCAGCAATGTCAGTAACACCAAGAGTAGTTTTACCACCACCAGCGCCGATATCAAGAACCGCAAACGCAGGACGTTTACGCAAACTCTGGTGAGTAGTTACTTGGTGTGGAAACAACTGAGCACCTGCGATACTACCAGACACTTTAATGTCTTGTTCAGTTATAGAAGTGTCCGGCTTATTGGTATCAGCAACTATTTCAGCAGCTTCTAAAATCTTTTCGCCTGTTGGTACATACTTAGCAAACATAACAGCTTGTGGTAATAAGAAACGAGATACTGCTTCATAGCTCGACTTATCATTTGGTATACTGCCAAACAATGTCTTATGTGGAACTTTAAGTATGTCCTCACATGCTAACTTAAACATCATACCACCGATGTAGTTATATAGGTGACCAAAATCAACCATAGGACTAACATCAGGTTTAAAGTAGTGTTCATGCTCGGGTACCATATCACGCAAATCTGCGAAAGATGTACCTTCGTGCTCCGATTCAAGCATACGAATGAATGTATTACCACCCATACAATGACGAGCAACTTGTGCTAACAAAGCTGCCATAATATTAGGATAAGTATCATGCACAATCAAATCATTTGAAATCAATGAAGCATAAATATCTTTCTGCATGAAAGGTGCAGATTCCATAGCTGTAATGCCAAGTTCAGATGCGGCTGCCTTACACAATTCTGCAGGAGAACGAACAATATTAGCTTGGTATAATGCTGTATGAAACTTCAACAATCTTGAAACAGGACCCCCTTCTTGGTCGATATAATCTGTACGACCAATAACCTTAGCTGGAGTTGTATCATTGTCGATAGGCAAATTCAACATTAATGCCATGCTATCTGCAAATGTTTTCTTGATAGCAGGCTTACCAGAATCGGCGAAGTTATAACCTAGATAATCCGCCAATGTCATTGTATCAAGCTTTGCCGCACCGATGATTCTATCAGCAACCATATTACTTGGATCGGCAATGTTTGCTGTAATAACTACGTTGTAATCCCAATCATAAGACAGAATCTTACCGCTATAACCACGTACAGATTTTTGAATCTCTCCGTACTTCTCATTAGCATTATTACCTTCACCTATTGCTAATAAAGTTTGATTAGGTAGAGATACTGTCGATTGCAGTGGTATATTGTGCGAGAAACAAAAGTCGATATACGATTCCATAGTAGCGTCGTAACCGTTTAAGTTATCTGCGATATCTGCACGTTGATCTGAGGGTAATCCATAGTGCAAGCCACCATTAGAACCTATGTAGATGTTGTTATCATCACCTTTACCGCGTTCTACTGCGTAACCATTCTTCTTTCTAGTTTCTGTAACCTGAGTTGTTTTAGAAATAGGTAATATAAATGAAGGCATTTCATTACGTTTAACTGGTCCACCTTTAATACGTCCACCTTTGGGTCGAACAAATCGGCGACTCCATAGAGTGATCCAGTTATGTAAAGCAAGTAGCGATACTTTTTCTGTTTTAGGACTCTGTGTGATAAAGCGCACATCATCTTCAGGAATAGATAGTGTGAACGAGAAGGATAATACTTGTTGTAACGCAAGACCTTCAGTAGTCAAGTTCTTACTAGCGTCAAAACTTCCATCATCAGAAGGACGATTTGAGTTTAATAGACGAGCATTTGGAGTACGGATAGGTGTAATAGAGAAACTATCACCGAATGACCGTATTGATTGTGGGTTTATGTTTTTCATAAACTCAACATCTAAAATAATACCAGACTTCTCAAAGAAAATGTCATTCAGTGATTCAAAATTGAACGTAAGAAGCAAGTTATTGTTCAAGCGCTTATGTGCGGAACTCATGGATAGAGCTTCACCGCTACCGAACAATGCTGTGATGATAGCTTCACCTGTCGCTATGGCTGCCAAACTTAATGGTGTACTATATTGCTCCAACTTCTTTGTCTTGTAATCACTATCTATATCTACACCGATTGGAGAATAAGTAGTAATCTGATTTTCATTGTAATAAAAAATACATGTAGGGAACGATGTGTCAGAAGCATCCGAGGCTGTAATATTACCAAGATATGAAACATCATATCCACCCTTGAATCTGGTACTAGGTGATATTACGTGATTACTGCCAGAAGCCAAATTAGTTAAATAATCTTTAGCCCCTGTTTTAACTACCGCCACGTTTGTCAGATTATTGAGAATGCGGTCCGCTTCTGCATTTAACACTGCGCGTCTGGCATCTTTATCCAAAGAATCTAAACGATACGACTGTACCAAACAATAGCGTAGAAAACACAAATAAGCTGTAAGTCTTGCGGATACATCAGCAATATCGTCGGCAAGAGGTACAAAAGTACCAATGTTAGGAATGTATTTCTTTCTAAATACAGCCTCTTCTTTAGGATCCATATCAACAAGGATCATTTGTTGGCTAATAACGGAACGTCCAGAGTCAGTATTCTCAGGCGATTTAGCAGATTCTGAAATAAAATCATCAAACATATTATTCTCCTAGCGCACCGTGGTTAGATACCACGTTCAGCCATACTGGTGAAGGTTTATCATTTTGAGATTGTGCGTATTCTACCAATACACTACATACTCCTAGGCGAGTTTCTTTCTTATACGGAGCTAAACATTTCTCATCGTAGAATAGCACAAGAGTACCTACACTAAGACCTTTAAGTCTGGATGCGAAATTTTCTAAATCTTTCGATAAGTCAGTATCTGGAACTTTTATCTGTTCAGAAAGTTCGGCTATTTGCTTATCTTGATACTCGACTGTAGCGGCTAAGGTTTCAACCAACTTATCTATATTGGCTGTTGCTGCTGTCTCCACTTCATCAGCACTAAGACTTAAAAAGCCGGGCATACGTTGTTCGATAAGCGATTGCGCCGCAGGAGAAGCCGCGCGTAACTTATCGAGAACAGATTGCAACGATTTTGACATTATCTGGACTCCTATATAGATTCTACAAATTTGTTTAGATACGTATATGCTGCGGAAGTTGATTTATTTCCATAAAAGGCAATCGCATCAGGACGTATATCATACCGTACAACAAGCATATTCATGCTGGCTCTGGCAATTTCTACATTGATATTCTTATCTGTATAGAATTGATACCAATTTTGTTTGCTTGCTAATACTGTGTCAAGTTTGGGTGATTTCATAAACTCGACAGGAAATGATCTGAATGTGCTGGGAACTAAGGTCTCCAGAAACTGTTGTAGGGTTTGACGACCATTTGGTGTCAAGATAACATACCCTGTATATTTAATTCCAGTGACTCCTCGTATAAAATCGTTATCATGGAATTCCACTTCGTTTGTTTGCCGTATCTTCCGTAATGAAGAAAAACCTTTTCTGTGTAACAGGTCTCGAATACGCGCGTAGTAGCTAGTTACGTTCAACATATTCAACTCTTGTATATTTACACTAACATCGCGCCAGCATTTATCATCCATACTTGATATATAGGAGACAAACGCAGAGCACACCCTAACTTTTCCATAGTGCTTATTCTTCGCTAATTCTTTAGCTGCGGTTGTCTTAATAAACTTTTTCCAGACAACACGATATTGTTCATCTAACACGGTTGGAAAGGCTTCTCGCAATGAAAATCCTGTAACGCCTAAAATATTTAATACGGAACGTAGTTTACTAGAAACGCTGAGTTTCACAATCGTTTCCCCTTATCTTTATTACGCTGGTGTAGAATTAAGTGCTTGGCACACTTACTACTAGGACGTTTTGAATGGCATATATCACATAAGGTCCATAAGTTAGTCATTACCGTTTGACCGCCTTTAGATATAGGTATTATGTGATCTACTTGCAAATAGGTTACTCTTGGGCACAGTCTACATTTATGTCCGTCGCGTTTCTTGACAGCAGCAGATATAATACTCCAGTCACTGCGAGTACCGTATGCCTGTGTAGATGTGCGGCGTATCTTAGCAACTTTAGCAACACCTATTTTCGGAGGACCTATTCGTTTCATTATTTAGTACCATTCAATACGTCAATAATGCGAGATTTAGCTAGTTCAAACTCAGCTTGGATCTTTTGACCTTGTTCGGCAGCGTTCAATTTCAATGCCGCATCAATAACTTCAATGACGCGAGCATCTGAAACATACTGTCGCACGATTTGACCTGTCTTGTAGTAAAAGTCCAAAATACCTTCACCAGTAGCTCGCATAACAGGATCAATAACTTCTACGGACAAGCTATGTGCTTGCGCTTGCATATCTTTAATCGAGCGCATATCTGCAATAGTTTCACGCATCTGGCTATATAGTGTGGACAAGGCATATACATCTTTACTGCTAACATATTCCTTTTCAGGATCGAGCATGTTTGTTTCCATCTTACGCATAATCGTTTGAAGATTACCGTAGATGCGACCATATTCGTTTAAGAATTCTGATTCACTTGTGACAGCCCCAAGAGGCATTAATTGCCCTTGCAACGACTCACTATCACCGCCTTGTATCTTACCAATAACTGCAAGTGCTTTTCCAGTAAACTTATCTAATCGTTTCTTAGCACGATCTAGTTTACCTTCGGACAACAATTCCCCTGTTGTCTTTCTAGGTTTTTTCTTTTTCTCAGAAACAGATTTGGTGGAAGCGCGTTCTTTTACAGCAGGTTCTTTCGTCTTTTTCTTTTTAGCATCGCGCTCTTTATCGCGCTTCTTATAACCTTCTTCGCGCTCAGTAGATTTTCGTTTGGTAATACGTTCTTCGGCTTCAGTTTTTGTTTCACGTAGGCGTTGCTTTGCTTTGCTACTTTTCGAGGAAGTACCTCTACGTCTACGTGCATCTTCGTCTATATCACGATTAATAACCTTACCAAAACTAACGTCAATACCTTCGTCATCACTGCGCTTAACCATCACCGTTTCTCCAAAGACGCCCAGAACTCTTTTAACCCTTCATAGTCGGGTTTATATTTTGTAAACTTACGTAAATAAGAATAAATAAGAGGTGAGTTGGGCTGCACATACTTATATAATGGATTCTCAGCTACTCTTTGACCATCACTGCGTAGATAATCTGCAATGAAGTTTTCTATTCTGTACGTAGGTGATACATGACGTATCTCGCGCACAAACGTAACAAATGCATTCCAAATAGTTGTTTCAGAAGCATTGTTTAAATCGGTTAAGCCGTGACGTTCCAATTCTATATGCGTTAGAGGTCTATCGTACACAACAATACCGTATGTGTACTCACGCTCATCTTCTATAGTCATTGTACGGGCTTTCTTGAGCGGAATAAAATCAATCTTACCTGGAGGTAGATTAGTTTCAGGTAAAGGTTTTAACTTCAACCCATACAAGAAACGTGAAACGCTTTTCGATATACTAATCAACATATTTCACACTCCAAACGTAAAACGGGCCACTAGGACCCGTTTTTAGTACATCTTATTGAAACGAGTGTTGTTTCCAGCGAGAGATAAATTTCTCGAAGTAACTTGGATCGCGTTGGAACATACGGCTGTAATAAGATATGATTTCTTCGATTGAGTGTCCTGCCGCAGAGGTACTCTCTTGCATAAGACCTTCATCATTGAACTCAACATCACTAGCCAAAGCTAGAACCAGTTTACGGTCGATAATAGTGTGCTCAGTATCACCATTGGCAACTACACACAACTTCTCTGATTTACCGTCTTCAACAACAGCGGCAGCAACTGCACCGAACACAACTTCTTCACGATTAGGATCAACGTATACAACGAAGTCACCACCAGAAAGTTTGTTTAGATTGCCTGCAATAGCTTGATAGTTTTGAAGTCCTGCAGCAGATGAAGTACCTACACCAGCACTGGATACAGACTGCATAACATCAGAAATAATGTCATCATCTTCACGAGTACGTGCGCGGATTAACACATCACCGGCAACAGTTTTCTGTAATGTCCAAGCGTTGTCACTATCGTCAAGAAACATATTACCGGCAACTGCACGGAAGCCAGGTAAGCCTTCTGAATATGCAACACTTTCAGGATTAGCCGAAAGAATACCAGTCAATGTTACGTTAATCGCATCAGAAGCTAATACTGAAAACGATTCAGGAACGATACGCATTTTGTTACCGAGTTTTGACGCAATTGCAGAAAGTGCATGAGCACCATCTTTAACAGTTGATTTTGTTATGGTAGCTACAACTCGTGCAAAACCACGATTCGTAGTAGGATCGACAGAAACAACTTTTACAACAGGGGTTTTGTTCGCATGTAGCTGACCAATTAAGGCATTAACGTGCGTACGGTTTTGATTCAATGTACTCATTGGAAAATCTCCTAGGATATGCTTGCTATAGCGAATTAAATTACTTTAAACCAGTTGTTGTGCCCAAGAACCACGTTGTCCGCCATAGAACACACGAGTTGTAGGAGCATTGATAACACCCAATGTACCCAAGTTTGTAGAACCATTAATAACTTGTCCACCTATACTACCATCACCACTAGTAGCACCAGCTTTAGCTAATAGCTGTTTCATTGGTTTTAATCTATCTGATAGAGCACTCTCTACTCTACCTAAAGCACTTTCAATAGCTGGTGTTCTATCTACATTCAATGAAACTGACTGTCCACTGAAATCAAATGCCATTGCACCTTCTGCTTGTAGTTGCGAAGCCAATGCGTAGTAACTAGAACACATCAACCAACCGTCAAGAATCATACCTTGCATATTCATCCCAGTAAAAGAACTCAATTGTGGTGGGAATGAATTCAACAAAGCTAAACCACGATGCAGATATTGTATTAAATCAGCTTGCGTGTAAGCAAGCTCGGGAATTACGTTCTTTGCATGAGCTTTATTTATGAAATCTTCTAACTGGCTAGCAGCTACTAAGATTGATGGTGTGACTGCCCATACTTTAAATGTGAATGTCTTCGGTAAAGATTGTTGGGGTGTTTTATAATCTACAAGCAATGCCATTGGTTCTAACTGATTTCTACCAACGATAGCCGGGGCTTGTATAGTTGTCTTACCTATGTGAGGTGTTACGTTTACACCAGACGTTGTATCAGAAGCTAATAAACCATCCACTCCATATAATGGTGTGTTATTCATATACAGTGATAGTAATAAGCTATCTCCGGGAATAGCAGGCTGGGCTGGTGTGGAAGTGCTTATATTTGCTGGAATAGCAGCTATGGGCGGTACGTATTCAACAGGTAGTGAGAACTCTATGCGCTTATCTCTACCTATAACCATAACAATATCGGTTTCTCGCGTTTCTTGCGATGGATCAACGTGAAATGATTGTTTTGTTTTATGTACATCACCTTCGGCTGTCTTAAACTTAAATACAGCAACAAATTCGGATCTGCGTTCCAACCCCATAATAGGAATTGTTATTGTCGCAGACCAATCACCAGGAGCTCCGTTAATATCAGGTATAGCAATTGCTTCTAATACAGTGTCTTTATTCTCATCTAATATGGTGACATAAGGACCCTGTTCAGTATTAGCTAATTCCAACGGGTCATCGAAATCATCCACAAATGATTCAACAAGTACAATACGTTCACCTTCTGTTACTATACTCATTTATAAAACTCCAGAAGTTTATCAGTATACGCATCAACCTGCGTCATGGCAGGTAAGTTATAATTGAACTCTACCATTCGTGTAATAACGCCAGCTTTATCTTGACCTAATGATAAACAGTCCAGAACTTGATTATGTACATAGGTACGAATGCGCTTCTCGATCTCAATAACATTTGCAGTAGAGTATTTCTTCCAATGTCTACGAAGATAGCGACAATAGAAGGCACAAAAAATGTCATCAGCAGCACTTGGATGTAATGCATTGGGCATTGATTGCCAAGCACGATCCGAATAAATCCAATCAGCATATTCATACTTGCTAAACAGTGAGGGTAAACCTACATACAAAATGGCTTGCTTGTTATTTACTAGTGATTTAAAATCATAAGTATTAGGATCATAGTAGTTACAACGATTGACAAATCCTTTAGAAAAAGCACCAATCAGATAATACAACCATTGCACTTCACGCATGTTAGGTGCCCAGATACCGCACTCTTTTATTACGCTTCTAGGTATACTGATAGTCATAAAATCAGAAGAGGTTCGCAATGTACTACCCCAAAGATTAACGTGAGGATAAGCGTTAATACAATAGCGAGGCTCTTTCTTAGCAACGTATTTATTGTTGTAACGAAACGCAAATGAACACACTATAGGACTAAGTCGTAACATACGATAACTTGGAATATCATTGTAACCATAACTAAGTCCAGATACTGGACTAACTATGTTTGTCAAACTAAATGTGGTGCGATATACAAATGCTTTACCTATATCATACAAAGTCTTAGACAAGTAATCAATAAGTGGAACCATGTTATACTGTAACTTGTCTCGTTTAAAAAACACCTGAGTGGAACCGCAAGATTTGGGCCACTCAGATAATCTAAATGTTGTCGATGTATTAAGGTAAATCATAGATTAGCCTTTTACGTAAGATATACGCATCACCTGTTTTGAGCCGGACTGTTCGAGTTTGTACGTAAACTTAGCATCGCGCCTTGTTCTAGCAATGACAGAGTTTAGAGCAACTAACACATCCGGCCAGATATTGTTTTGGATGACTTTAGGGTTATCTGTAGCCAGCGTTAATACAATATCACCATTGTCATTGATAGCGTCATCAACACCACCAACATTAGTTAATGGGCTGTGGCGCAATTGCTGAGTAGTTTTATCTATCTTGATACGACCAATCAGAGGTAATATGCTATGAACACTTATCAACTGCATAGCTTCTTTAAATAAGTTGCGCGATATATTGGAATTACTATTACCAGAAATCTGCACACCTGGATTGAAATGGCCGGGTGCTGCGAATTTGGGCAAACTTGTTAAGAATATTGCCATGGTAAATAAAGAACGATCAGCCGAAACTTTAACTTCTGGAGAAGTAAGTGCGGTTAGTTGGTCAGTCAATTCAGCGCGTTCAGTAGCTGCGGCTTTTGTCTTAACCCCTTTCAATGCTTCCAATCTTTTATTGACTGCATTTAATTTGCGCTTCTCAGGAGCCGTGAGCACACGTTCCTTCATGACAGATTTAGTTTGAGCAGTTTCATATACTACAAATGTAAGTGCCAATACCATTTCAGTTGTTGTGAAACTATCTTTATCCAAACCATCAAGATAAATGTACGCTGTGAACTCAATCGCTGCATTTTTAATACCGGCAAAAGTTTCATGTGAAGTTATAGTAAAATCGCCACGCTCTACACCTGAATATGTATCGCTATCTAAGGCACCATTAATACCCATAACCAAGTTATCAGTTAATTCTATGACTTGTGCTGGTGCGTGTTTATGAAACAACTCTGTCATAGTATCTATAGCTTGTTCTTTATTTTCCTGTAACTTATCACGAATTTCATTCAATGATTTAATGCGATCTTTTATATAGGCTTCTTTAGATGATTTTAAACGTGCAAACGCTATATCTAATTCAACTATGGCAGCCTCAGCTTCATCAATCAACTGTGCGTATTTTGCCACAGAATTACGATTCGGAGCTTTAAAATCCTGTAGAGGTACTACTCTACCATGATGTGTTTGTATTGTTTCTTTACCAGAGATTAAATCGCGGTGTTGTTTGAATTTAGGCGACTCATTAGTACCAAACTCTGGACCACCTCCACTAACATCAACCTTATAGTCATCATCTTCACTGGCAGATGTAGATACTAAGGTATTCAAGTCCGCGAGTTTCGCAATAAGACTTTGATATTCCACCTCTCTGCCAGTAAGATAACGCAATAGCTGAGGAATAGTAGCTGAACGTAACCACTCTTTAGCGCGTTTAATCATGGATTTAATATCTAGTAGAGGCATGTTTATTGTCCTGTAATACTTAAAAGAGTTTTATAGGTTTGGCTATCCAAATTCAATCGGCGTTTGAGTGTGCGGATAGCGCTACTATCACAGAAATTACGATCCATAAGTGCGATTTTAATGACCTTATTACCATTAGGCGCTACAGACATACGATGTATGATATCCTTTCTAGGATCTGTAATACCAAGTGCCACATACGCTATAGGTAATATTTTCGTAAGTACATTATTAATATCAGAAGGTGATACGTCAGACGATAACTCTATAGCCAAATGGTTATCATCTATATAAGTAGCTGACACATTATCAATACGGTTGATAGCATTTTTCGATTCCGGCTTCAACCTTTGGATTGCCAAAACATCACTACCTATACAAGATTCTATTGCTTTCGTCACAGTCTTTTTAGATACAGGCTGAGCGTCTGCTGGAAAAAACATTTTAGATGGGAAACTAATAGTCAGTGACTCTGTATTATTTAACTTAGTTGAGTTTAATGCTATTATAAATTCACTGATAATATACCCAGATGGTGTAGATATGTTGTTTAAAATGAAATAATGTGTAACATTATTTCCATTAATAGGTATAATAATGGATGCGTACACCTTAACATATTTGGATAAGAAGTTTAAAGCAGTAAAGGCCAATTCTTGTAATTGCTCTGACTCTACTTGCATACCTAATGTATTTAAAGCATGGTAAGCGTTAGATAGAGTAGTGTTTACAAGGTTCTCTACCTTAGAGCATAATAACTTATACTTCGCAGTTTTGTTATCTGTTGTTATAACACTAAGAGTCTTCGAGAATTGTAATGAATATGAGAACTCTTCCAATGATTCTACACCTTGTAGTAAAACAGGTGCAGATGCTCCTTTTTGTACTCTATTGGCTATAGACTCAGTATTGCCATTAATGGTACTTAAAACTACAACTAAATCGTTATAGGATCTGGCAGACTTGAAACTCTCCATTGTACGGCAGGAGTCTATAGTCTTGAAATCAATCATATTGCTCTCCAATACGAAAAAACGCACATAGAACTGAGCCTATGTGCGTTTTTGATTAGGCTCGGTAGTTAATGATTAAATTAACGACCTAGACACTATTAACGGCGACGTGCTACTTTAGCTGGGGCTTTTTTGGCCGGAGCCTTCTTAGCTGGTGCTTTACGTGCTACTGGCTTTTTGGCTGCAGCAGGTTTAGCTGCCGGAGCTTTCTTAGCCGCAGCGGGTTTAGCTACGTGTGCTACGTGTTTTTTAGCAGCAGCTGGAGTTTTCTTAGCTGGAGCTTTTTTAGCCGCAGCTGGCTTCTTAGCTGCAACTTTAACAGGAGCTACACGGGTAGTTTTCTTACCAGCTGGAGCTTTACGTACTAAACCATGCTTAGCTTTAGCTGCTTTGTGATCTTCAACAATTTTCTTACGTTGAGCGGTCAAAGCAGTTTTAGCTTTAGTCAAAGAAGCCTTTTTCTTCAAGAAAGCTGTACGCAATGCTAAGTTTTTAGCTTTACGTTGTGCAGCAGGCAATTTAGCATTCTTAGCACGAGCAGCTTTCAAACCAGCGCGCAAAGTTTTCATTTGCTCACTCAATTTGGTACGCTTACCAGATAGTGCGGTACGAGCAGCTTTGGCTTTGGCTTGCAACTGTTGAGAAGTAGTTGGCTTACCTGCAGCTTTAGCTTTCTTGTCACGCAGCATACGCTTAGCAGTAGCTTCTGGAATACCTTTGTTAACCAAAGATAAGAAGTACGCACGATCTGAACGCAACGCCTTCACTTTTGGTGAAGTCTTAGCCGCAGCTTGTTTGCGCTTGGTCTTGATTGTAGCTTTCTCGGAACGGTAACGAGTCTTAGCTGCTTTACGTGCTTTTTTAGCTTCAGCAGAATTGTCAATCTTTTTACGGACGATTTTCTGGGTAGCTACTTTTACTTTACGAGCAGCTGGCTTTTTAGCGGCAGGTGCAGCCTTTTTAGCAGCAGCGGGTTTGCGTTTTACGGCCATAACAGTATCTCCAAAATGAGTTCTATAGAACGATTAAGTTTGTTACCTATCAGACTTCGAGCTTCTAGCCCGGGCGCCCGAAGTAATCGGTAGCATAATCAAATTACTATAATAATCATTTATTGATAGGCTATTCCGAAGATAAATCAATACCTAGCTCATTTGCAGCAGCTTGAGTAGCCACATAAGCATCACGTATAAATGCTTTATCGTGTCCAGCGTTCTTTAAAAAGACGGATAGTTGCTTTTTGACGTTGATTTTACGACTAACCGTTGATGTGGCTACAGTTGGAGCGGAATCAGAACGTGTTTTAGTGCCCAAGTCAAATATACCGCCAGTAATATTGGGGAACTCTACACGTATATTCTTAGGTATCTCAACCCCAGGTGTAATCCACAGTTTATATCTAAATGCGTCAGAAGACGACAACTTAGCGAAATCTCTACGAGATTCTATAATTAGGTTGATGAATTGGAAGTCAGGCTTGTTATCTATAAACTTATGACGTATATCGAGAACACCATTATTGTAACGTGCTTTCAAATGTACGAAACCTTTAGGTAGAGGTTCGCCAAAGTTCTTCTGGTATGGACTACCGCAGAATATAGCACGTTTAGATTTTAAGTATTGATAAACGTGAATATGTCCAGATACGTTAAAATCACCATCATTCTGTATGAATTCTCTTGAAGTACGTAGAGGTCTACCATTATCACCTATACAACCATTATATTCGATGTGAGTGAAATTCAAAGAAGGTGTCTTAGACTTAGGTGCGTGTAAACATGGATAGGGCAAGAAGTTTATAGGTACACCACTTACTACCATCTTGTTTGGCTTGAGAAACAAGTGGAATGTCTTAAACATACCGTGAAGTTTAATAACATCCAACAAGTCCATTGACGTTTTGCGTATATCAGAGAAGTCGTGATTACCAGGGATGTAGTACGTATGGATAAGACCATCGTATTTTTTGAGAAGATTGACTAATGCTATATACGCAGCTTCTTCCATCTTAGGGGTATCAGATACGTCACCAGGTACGAACACATGACTAATACCATTGTCGATAGCATATTGGTAAATCTTTTCTAGTTCCAGCATTTGACGATCAATGTGGTTAGTGAAGTGTTTAGCAAGACCGTCTAAGTGCCAATCACTTGTTACAATACAATCCAATGTAGCCATTACTTCTCGCACTCTATTAGTAGTTGTTCTGTATTACGAATTTGAACGGCAGGCTCATTCGCATAATAGTTAGGCACAGTCCCCGCATTACCAATAAACTCAAAATTTACGTTATGTGTACGATAGTTGTTCCAAGGTCTAAGTTCCGAACTACAGGAAAGAGAGTGTAGATGTATGTTACCACTACGTAACCCTGCTGCTACAGTTTCAAAGAAACGTGCAAATTCTTCTGCGTCTGGAAAAGGCGGTGGAGTATAAGTTTTCTTCATTAGTATGCCCTATTTTGTAATAACCTATTTAGGTATCTGCGAGCCCTAAGTTGCCACAGCAGATCATTTGTAACTACTGTATAGGTTGCTGTACCTATCATATCAGAGGCATCGTTGGGTAGTGTTGTAATTGTGCTGAAGTGTGTCATATTGTTATATGGAGGTTTTAGAACACCATTCTTGTCAATACGTGATTTCTTGTTTTTATTCAAGCCTTGTGCTTGTCGCTGTCTGCTTCTGCGTTCTAGCTCTTTTACACTTAGCTTCTTTTTACTAGCCACAATAACCTCACTTGGTAACCGCACGGATGTATCGAATTTCGTAAGCAGACACCTTCATCTTAGTTACTATTTTGTAGAATGCTGGGCTATCCAAATCAGTGATATGTTTAGTGGCTTTTAATGCTTGGCGATAAAGTTCGGCAACTTCGGACGTGGCTATAGTACGTAAGCGCTGTATCTGCTTCTCAGATATAGGTGCATGTTGTTGATTCTTTTTAATTCTAACATCCAGATCATCCGCAGTCTCATCAGATACTAACCATTGGCAAACCATTTCCTTCACAGGTGCTTGGTGTGTACTAGGACGTATCTGGTAAATAAATGTCATCAACTGTGTAAGTATCCCATTAAACGATTGTACTTTCTCTAACACTATGTCTAAGAAATCGTGCTTAGTATATTTAACTTGGACAGGTGAGGCATGCAGTAAATCTAATTGAATAGGTGTGAACTGGAACGCATCCAAGTGCACGTTCTCGGATAAACTGTAATCTAAAGGTATTATATCAAATGACATTAAATCTACAGGACTACCAAATACAAAACACAATGTGTTATCATAAATTGTGGTGTTAAGAGTAGGTAAGTGGTGTTTGAATACACTAGGTGATAGAAATAACAATGCTTTATTCTTGGTTGTTTCTGGGAGTAGTTCAGCTACCATAAACGTGTTCTTTAAAGACACATTAGCGACCTTCTTTAACCAATGTGTTATATAATCAGGTGAATGGTTACATACGCCTAGTGGTATCATTTTTATTCTTCTCCAAAGCAGCGGTACTCTATGTTAAGAGTTGGCACATTCTCACTATCACGTACATTTCTGTGTTGAAATACGTCACTACGTGCAGGTATGCCAAACATAGTACCACAACCAGTATCTGATTTACGTAAATCAATCTCCGCGTTATATGTATTTACATTAAGTTGGGCACCGTTTAGCGAAAGATACGCGGAATGTTCTATAAAGTATTCTTCGCGTATAACTGGGTAAAATGAGGAAGATACCTTACAGTCGTCGTGAAATTGCTTTACTTTAACAGATATTTCGGCAGCTGTTAAGCTGCGTAAACATAATCTCGCACTATACAACATTAGTGTTCTCCTACAACTAATTTGGACACACCTTTATGCTTAATAACACGCCATATAGTTGTGTCTTCGTAAAGGTGTTCATCATTCGGTGTTATTAAAAACACATGGGGTACCACTTCACGCAAGAAAGGTAAGAACTTGTTTATGAATATATTGCGTGTAGCCTCATCCATGTGACTGTCCGGTTCGTCTAACACCACGAAATTAGTTCGGCGAGCAGGATCTACCATTAGCAGTAAGCTAAGCAAGAACAATAACTTAAATGAATCAGATTCTGCACCACTCATTAAACGAACATCTGTAGGTGCAGTACCATTACCACGAGATACTTCGCAGAATATACCAGACTCTGTAGCGTATGTTCGGAACTGAAATGGTTCCGCAAATATTAATTCAGAATACTTGTTTAGATTAGATTCCAACAACGCCATAATATCATTAGCAGCGTTTACTTTGATACCTTTTGCAGACCAAGCACGTTCAAGTGCTTTATACATATCCCGCTTAGCAAGTATTGGTTTAACTTCATCCAACTCTGCTTCTAATTCTTTGCGCTGACGTATTAGCGTAGTATATTCACCAAACATCAGATCAAGTTTAGATTTACGCTCCAACATGACAGTGTATTTTTTACTAATACGCTTTAAATCTAAATCCAATGTTTCGAGACACGTTGTGGTATCAGCGTGTGTTTTATTGACGGACTTGTAAGTGTTACCACCAACTTCATTCTCTAATTGGATGAATTCTTTCAAGGCACCAATCTGTTTCCGATAGTAAGAGGCGGACTTCTTAACAGTGGGTACTTCTTTAGGTTTACGAATATCTGCTTTAGATGCCAATACTTCTTTTATAGTCTTAGCATTATCAATACGTGTTTCTAGTTTCTCCAAACGCACAGTAAGTGCAGTTAACTTGGTAGATAACTCACTAACATCAATAACTGGTTCTAGTTTGGCTTTCAATTCTTTATAACGAGTAGCAAGTGCTTTGGCATCACGCACAGCCGTTAGTTCATCAATGCGTTTTCTAGCTACACTGACAGACTTCTGTATTGCCTTAATATCTACAGACTGTTGGCAGGTTGGACACGTAGCACAATCTTTAGCATCGAGTAGGTCGCGTAATTTCAACGTAGTCTTGTACGCAGCTAAATCTTCATCCAATGTTTTAGGTACAACAATATCTTTAGGGCTATTAAAGCCTAGTGCAGTTATTTCTTTACGAAGCTCAGTACACTGTTCCTCTATCTTTGCCATTCTATCATTGTGTACTTTGGCATCTTTAACAGCTTGTCGCAATGTATCGTGACGTGCTTCAAACTTTTTGTACTCGGTAATTAATGCTTTAATATCAGGTAGTTCACCCGTATAACACAGCTTATCCAATCTTGTTTTTATTTTAGCTGATTGTGTATCGAATGTTTCTTTATCTCTCAGATAATATTCATAGGCTTCTGCGGCCTTCAATTTCTCGGTAAGTATTACTTTATCGAACTCTTTAATCTCACCACGCATGTTCTCTAACTTAGTCAGAGACTTCAATAGAGTGCGAAGTCCAGCAAGTTCTGCAATCAACTCATTTTTACGATCAGATAATTGAGTGGACCGTTTAGATATTTTCTTTAACTTAGTAGATAGTTCATCATATTCAACACGAAGATCATTAGACCAATTTACTTTTCCAAGTCCAGTAGTAATACTCAGCATTTTAGATTCTAATACATCGAATCGAATTTGCTCTTCCTTAACTTTACCCAACATCATGGTAAAGTATTTCTTCATCTTGTCATAATCGTCAAGACGGAAGATAGAAGTAATGAATTTCAGACGTTCGGAAGGTTTATCAACTTGGAAGTGTACTCTTTGTCCTTGTATGCTGGACAAATAGGTGTAGGCATAAAACTCTTCCTCCGATAGTGGGAATAGTTCTGCCATTTTAGCAATCTGGTGATCCATGCGGTGAACGTGCTGATCTTCACCATTGATATGGATGTTCCAGCCTTTGGTGTGCTGTGTGAATTGCACTTTACGACCATCTGCTGTTACGAATCGGAAGCCTATCTTGGAACCTTTGCTAATCATATCTTTCTTGCTGTTCTTCAACGTACTAGACGGTGCAGAAGAATAGCGGCAATTAGAAATAGCGCCGAACAACATAGACTTACCAGAACCATTACTTTGATTCTTTGATATGCGACTGTCTTTATTATGACCTGTAACAACAACAAGACCGTCGTTATCTGTTAGCGATACACGAACTGATTTGTACGGCTTAACATTGTGAAGTAATATTTCTGTACCGATTATCATAACTAGCTCTCATTTTCTGCAATGTATTTCTCAATAGCTGCAATCACGTAATGGTGTACTGGTGATTCTTTTTCGGATTTCATATCAGGCAACAAGCACATAAGCTGTCTGCGGAAATCACTAAAGTGTGTTTTAAAGAATTTTACATATTTGTCAGGAATAGCGTCGGCAGGCAATTCAGTGAGTATCCGAAAGAATCTACCACGTACATCCAAATTACCTGATATATACGCACGTAACATAAATAGGTGAACTCTGCGGCGCTTAGCATCCAACAGACTTTCATCTATCTCAAACTTGTGTCCTGTTTCACGACAGTAATCACGATACACGGAAATAATATCGTGTACTTCTTTACGCATAAGCTCTATGTTATTCGGTACGTCCTGGTGCTTAGCATCGAATGAACCGAAACGAGAAGACTTACCTACGATCTGAGATACTTCACCACATTCCTCACCTAAACAGGCAAGTAGGTGTTCTTTATAATCTAACATGTTCTGGTGCCTCGCAAATAAATTCTTTGTAGTTTTCAGAGCAGGTTTCTATATGTTGAATATTACCGACAGAGTTTGTTTTAAACATACCGATAGGTAAGAATGTTCGCTTAAACACGTTGTGCCACACACCAAAGCCAGAGAGTTTACCGTTGTGGTATTTGGAGGGACCACAAGCGCTGCAAAGTTTCTTACCTCGCAAGTGCTCTATACCTTCCCAACTAAAACTATCGAGACTATGTATGAAGCCTTGATTAGACACTGCGGTATTTTCAACACAACCGCAGTTTTCACATTGAAATAGCGACATGATTAATCCAGGTTCTTATCATCTGCAAATCGTTTGATAGCTTCCATTGCACGTAATTCAGTTGCAATAGTATTACTGTGATTGCCTGTTGTAGCGTGTGCAACAACATTTATGGCAGAGAAGTATGCTACACGATCTGGCAGCAGACAACGCGCAGCGAACCAAGATAGTTTATCGCGCATACGATAGAACGCAGTAGATGACTTAAACTTTAACACAAACAGCCAATGTTGTAATAAATACATAGATTACTCCTGGGCATATTTTTCAATGGAGGCATGTAAAATGAAAGATTCTTGAACTGTACTACGATTGAAGTCCTGATTTGCTTCAACTAACACACGCAATAGTTTCATAACAGCGGCGAACTTTGGCTGTTCATATCCATTTTTCTTACACACTTCATCGAATAGGCGAACGGTGTAAGATTGGAACTTGTTTGTTTTTGTGTGACGACCTACAAGGTTATCTGCGAGCCAGAGTGATTTAGATAAGAAGCCGCGCATGTTTTCAGTAGTGCGTAACACACCTACTGCGGCAGAGAATTTATTGGCAAGCATAAGAGCTACGAAGTTGGCTGATGCCTTATCTAAATCTACTTCGCTGTTTTGTACATAAGCAGTAAGCACAGTCTTATCGCTAATATCACCACCACCTTGAATACCGAACAGTACAGTTTCTAACAAGGCTAGTGCTTCGCGCATACTGCCGTTGGTGAAATCTGCAATCATTTCTAATGCTTCTTTGCTACCTTTAATCTTAGCCAAGTTAGTACCTTCTTGTTCTGCAACTGTCATAAGCCTCTCAATGATCTGAGCCTTAGGAATTGTACGCATAACAAGGCGAACACAACGGTTCTTTAACGTAGCTTTCAAACCTTCAGGTTCAGTAGTACACAAAATCCAAATTGTATCTCTACTGGGTTCTTCTAATGGTACTAAAAGTGCCTCAGCACTAGCACCTGTAAGTTTATGTGCCTCATCCACGCAAATAACACGCTTATTAAACAAAGGACTTAGATTAGCACTTTTTACTAGCTTACGCATGGCATCTACACCACCATCGGTACCTGCGTTGACTACCTGCAAATCAGGATGCGATTCAACACCCATTTGACACGATGCACACTTACCACAAGCGTTATACGTTTCACAATTCAAATACGCAAATAACATACGGGCAGTAGTAGTCTTACCTCCGCCTGTTTGACCTTCAATAAGAATAGCACCAGGAAACTTGCGCGTCTTGAACATACCTTTAATTACAGTGACGACTGGATCTTGACCTACAAGGTCTTTAAACTTGCGTGGACGATATTTAACTGCTAATGACTGTGATATAACAATCTCTTTACTCTCTTTTTTCTTTGCACTCTTTTCTTTTGCCACAATATTCACCTATTATGCTATACAGCACCATTTCAAATCAATTAAACCTGCGTGAAAGCTATCTAAATCCGTAACACCAAGATCATTGGAATGTACTTGCAGATAACTACCGTTACGTGTAATAGCAACACGCTCTGGAACATAATTATTTTCGCTACAAGTTATCTCATACAAGCCTACCTTAGTTGGTTGCTTTTTCGTAAACTTTAAGTCGACCATTTCATTACATCTCCTATTTCTGTGTACGGTGTGTACATATTGTACAGTAGAGTATACACAATTGCTAAGAAATCAGGATCGGAGGGATCATACACCAAATCTGTATTTACTACAGATAATACAAGGTCACCTTTAGTACCAACATTAGGACGATAATCAGTATTGGCATATTGTCGTATTACACGTATATCTGCTTTTATTTTATTTACGCGATCTGTACTATCGGTGTGACGAACAGTGGACACTAAACCTTGCACCAATAAACTAACGTACTGCACTTCACGCAAGTAACAGAATTCTGGTTTGAAAATATCAGTAGGTAATGTACTAGCTACCATCAGACACTGAGGATGTTTGTAGAAGCGCAGCTCGCCATCACGATATTCTAATTGATTGAATATTTTATATGATTGGATATTTTTAGTAAGGAACAGTAGACCGAGATGTTCAGGTACTTTAATCACGGTACCTTGTGTAGCTGTAGGTAGAACTTGCAATATAGCAGCTTCTAGTATCTCCTGATCATCTAAAGACAAATCAGGAATAATGAAATATAATCCACTGTGTAGAATCTGAACTCTAACAGGGTCATAGAGAAACTTAACTTTGTTTGGACACAACAAAGAAGTAGATTGGAGAGGTGCTGAATTTGAAATTAACGTATTGAACAGCAGTAGGCCATTAAACATTTTTGTTAGAAAAGACTGATCCACCGCTGTCATACAATATACCTTATTAGTTGTCGTTCAATGTTCTTTTACAGTGTTTGAATGTGTATTGCAGACCCTTTTCCACATCTTTCGGCAACTTTTTACCAGTAGCATGGTAAGCCACAGCTTCACAAAAGAATTCCTGATAACTCTTTAAACTATAAGTGGAAATATCAGGACGTTCCTCTGTTAATGCTGTAGTTGATGGCCACATATCTGCCAAAGTTTCCGTATCTTGCAACAACATCATATCAATATCATCGCGTGTCATGCGATGATTTCTACGAAAATAACCAATTACTTCTTTTAGTACTAAACTATCTGTATCATCTGCCATTTCTTTTTGAAAAGCACTAAGACCACCTTCGTACTCTACAACAGACTTCCAAAGAAGGTCAAGTTGCTCACGTTTAATCTTAGATAGTTTTAAACGCTTCTGATACAACTTCAACCACTTAGCGCGTATTGGTTTAGGCACACAGCGATTAAACAGACCATGTGCGAATTCATGTGCAATCATGTACTCATTGTATTTAGTATCAGAAAATGCTTTAGGCATCAAGTGCATTTCATCTTGAATATCTGTACCCTTAACTTTTGTTATATAGCAACCTACCATCTTACCTGCAGGTGGGTACAAATATATAGCATACAATGGTAAGAATGCAGTTGTAACATTCTTTTCATACCAATCAAACACTGTCTTCATAGCACCACTGAGTGCTTTCATATCTTTCTTTGGAATTTCAGTACAAATATGAATAGGACCAAAGCGTTTACTTTCCACAGTCTTAATAAATGGGCGTACCTTAACTTTGCAGTATGTGTCTGGTTTAGGGTTCTGCCCTAGGTTACACAACACCTGTTCTGGATCATACTCAATAGTTTCAGGCTCATCAGCATGTAATGTACTTTCAAGAGTAGCACGAAAGCCACCAGCGAGTTTAACACATAGTTTGGCACGACCGCGATGGCGCGCAATAAAATAATCACCAGATTCCAATTTCATTTTAATATACCCGTTGTTTTAATATGCGTAGTAGTTGTATTTTCATTTTTGAAATAGCTTTTACTTGAATTTGTCGCACACGTTCTCTAGTGCGTTCTAAGATTTTACCAACATCATCCAAAGTAAGCTCATTACAATCTTCACCTAAACCGAAACGTAACATAATGACTGTTCTTTCAGAGTCGTTAAGCGAGTCTAAACATTGCGATATGGCAGTCTTTAGTAGTTCTCTATCCACAGTATCTTCCAAAGTCATTAGACTCTCGTCCTCCACTGTATCGAATATAGAGGAAACTTCTTCCGCGTCAACAGTGGCAAGTATATTTTCAGAATACGTGTACGGTACTAATTCGAAGGTTCTCAAATCTTTTGGAGTAAAGTCTTCATCGAAATACTCGGCATAATCACTGGGCTTAGGATCATGTATGCCGCGCAAATATAACTTACGTTGAATACGTTTTACAGCCGCCATACTTCTAGTAACATGAATAGGCAATCGAATGGTGCTTTGAGTATTTTTACCCTCTCTGTCCATACTCTGCTTAATCCACCAAGTAGCGTATGTACTAAACTGAAATGGCTTGCCAGTTTCTGGATTAACCATATCAGGATCGTATTTTTCAACAGCGTGAAGAAGTCCTAGATTACCCCACTGAATGCGATCTTCAATATCTAAAATTGAAGTGTGTTGACTACGCATTGCCATTGCCATAACAAGTTTCAGGTTGTGTCGAATAACGCGGTTTCGGGCAGTTATGTCACCTGTCTTTGCTTTTCTAACAAGATCACAAACAACATCATTCGGCAGCAGATCAACAGTCTGCGCTTCCTTGTAGTAGTTCAATATGCCACTAGGTGTATTATTAATATCCATTATCATCACTCTATGTAGGTATTACTGCCACAATTTCTTGCCATGCAAATCTGTAGTTCTACGCAACACAACTTTGTGCTTTCCAGTAAAATCTATAGCTGCAACAGTTCTAGCGCCTTTAAACTTAGTAGCTACTTTACTGTCAATAGAATAGCCAATAGGACTCTTTGACTTATCTAAAGCTAAATACCCAAACGATTTAGACTTTGCTAAACCTTCTAATATGGTAAGAATTTCATCTGGGTAACATACTGCACGTTCAGCAGATGAAAGTGAATAGAATATAGTATTCACTCCACCTTTACCTACTGTGAACGTATAATCCCCAGGTATTTTAATAAGCAGCTGCCATTGATGGCACTCGCACTGTACCTTTGTCAGCTGGTCATCTTCTTTTAACAACAACTTAACCTTATTTAAAATATTCTTGTAAGGATTCATTTTATACCTACTTCTTTTTGAGCGATGCTGAAATAATCCTAGGGTAAGCGTAATCACCCTGAATTAAATGGTGAACACGGCCTACAGCACGTTGATACATAACACGGGTAGATGAGGGTGAAGCAATGAGAGTATAGAAACTCTTTTGATAAGTGCCCGCATCTTTATAAATATCTGTCAAACCACCAACAGCTTTTTGCGTAGTAGTTTGTTCTAACTGAACTAGACAGTTTGTTATTACAACACCACCAGCTTGAGCTACTTGAACACCCATCGTAGAGTCTTCATTGATAGTGCCGTTAAACTGAATTGGGTTAGAGACTTTCAAGAAAAACACATTCATTGCTTTACGCAAGGGTCTGAAATTGTTTTTATTGATATTACCATTCCAACCACCTACGAAATCGCCACCTTGTGCAAATGCAAGAACATCTAAGTTGGCAGTTTCTAGGAATTTCAAATGCGCGGTAATCAGTCTATCCATATCAGTGACTTTAGTGCGCTTGTAAAAGCCTGTCTGATCTACCGATAGATAGAACACGGAGTAATCGTCATCCATCACAACGATATAGTCCAAGCCCATTTTCTTTGCAACGTCGTACACAGCGTTACGTGCATAGACAACTGCATTAAATTTAACATCGTTGGTCATGAGGTCAAACTTGTTTACATACGCTTTCTTATCAAACGTCTTTACAGAATCGCCGTACAATTTTTTGTACTGTTTCAACGTAGGGTCTTGTGTATCGCATAGCAAATAAAGATCGCCTGTGTACCCAGCTTTCTTCAATGTGGCAATTGTTATTTGCTGTTCAGGACGCTTATGTGTGAGAATAAATATGGCACACTTCTTTATACTCGGCTTTGATTTGACTGCATTATTTTTGGCCATTTTTTACCATATCCATAATTTCGTCAGTTAGTTTGAGATAGCCATGCTCAATAGCTTTCTTGTGGTCAACTATTACAAGCGCACAATCTTCCATAAGTGACTGCACATTCTTAGGCGCATGAGCGTAGTATTCTGCAATGTTGGCAAAGTTAAACTTAGTGTGACGTTCGGCTGCGGACATAAGGAACTCTTGAACGTCTTTAGGCAATCGGGCTTCTGCAATCGACTCTTTCAGTTCATTAGCCTTAGTCTTGTCGTAAATATCCGCAAGTTTAGGTTTCTTACCAGTCACTTCATACACAGGTGAAGCTAACTTGCGCACATATTTTTGTTCTGGTTCGGCTTCAATTGAGCGTCTAATAAGATTCTGTACAGCACCATCAGAGAATCCTATTGTTTCAATATCAAATTCTTTTTTATCTAATTCGGCTAACAGCTTACCAAGCTTCTGATTATCAAATTCACCACCGTGGTTGTTCGCCGCAATATTAGCCAACTTCTCAGTACGCAAATCCCAATCTACGATACGCAATGATACTTTAAATTTAGCACCGTTTGGACGCATTACAAGTATATAACCTTGTTCTACAGTACCAAAATCGTCAACATGCTTTTCAGTAACGATTTTTGTTTTCTTATCGCCGAGAGTTTTTAGGCGCTGGTGCCCTGCAACAATCGTATTAGTACGTTTGTTGATAACAACACATGCCAGGTCGCCAAAAGTTCCAATTGAGCGATCTAGCGCTTGTAATTGTGCGCTAGATATTTTTCTTGGATTATACTTGGCTTGATTGAAGTCTTTTAGTTTCAACATCATTTAGTTCTCTTTTTCTTAATAGGCATTTGGGTGAATTGTGCCCATACGCGGCCATGATATAAACGAGGTCTACCGTTCTTATCTATCTTTACAGTGAAGCCTGGCCAGTCTTTAGCTAATTGCAAGAATCGAACATGACGACCTTGACCTGCCAATGCTAAATCTGTAAGACCACCTTTCTGCTGCAAATGCGGAACTGTATCAATCAACTGTCTGTTGGCAATCATGGTGGTGCCACCAGAACTCAACACTTGCAGAGCAAAGTCCGCATCATCAACAGTGCCTTTATTCCACTTAGCCTTCACATCGTTCTTTAATAAAATGCAAGAGCACGGGTTCTTGTTAATACTAAAGTCAGTTGTTTGTGAGAATGCAAAGCTAGTATAGCGATGTGCGATCACAGATAAGTTCTTGTACGAATCAAATACCTTCTCCACTGCTAGTAAAGATTTTTCGGCATGTATCTTCACGTTCTTACTATCTTGGCGCACCATGAAATGACGAATATCATCATCCATTTGCCAGTGTGCATCTTCATCCCGCGAGCGAGATAGTTTAAGCGCACTGTTTCTAGCAAACGGTAAACCAGCATCATCCTTTTTCAACTTATGCAAGTTAGCCTTATCGTAATACTTAGCATACTCTTTGTAGTCTTGCGGCTCTACTATGATGGTAAAATCAATACCACGCTTTTGCAAAGTTTGTGCTGTTAGACAATGACTGGCTCTGCCTTTTGATACAATGTAGATAGGATACTTATTCATCGGAGTCCACCGTATTACGATTGTTCCAAATAGATTTACATGGAATTTTAGATACGTCACAACGATCTTTGTATTTCGTGGCAATATCTAATACTTCTGATAGTAAACCTTGTTCTAGTGTTATCGCATTGAGACCCAGCTGCTTGAATTTCTCACGTACAACATGCAATTCGTTTTCGGCAGCTTCATTTCTAGGATTCTCAACAAAGTCTACGGTAACGCCAGTTATGACGCTAATCATCATAGCGAGGTCACGCACACGGTGTGTTTCTGTCATTTGATTGCGAATGACAACTTTATCGCCACGCGCTGGCGGATTCTCAATAGCTAACTGAATACATTTAACGGTATCACGGATATGAATGAACGCGCGAGTTTGACCGCCTGTACCATGAACTGTGAGTGGATGACCTAAGGCTGCTTGCATCAAGAATCGGTTCAATACAGTACCATAATCACCATCATAATCAAAACGATTGATTAATGTTTCGTGCATTTCTGTTTCAGGAGTTTGTGTACCCCAAACTATACCTTGGTGTAGGTCTGTGATACGCAATCTATCATTCTTCACATAATACTGGAACATCAACTGATCCATAGTCTTAGTGAGGTGATATACGCTGCCAGGATTCGTTGGGTACAAACATTCAACTTCAACAGGGTTACCATCCATTCCGTTCATAGTTACTGTGGTGTAACCTTCTGGAATAGCAACACCAGCAGTACCATATCCGTAAACACCCATAGTGCCCAGATGCACGATATGGATGTCAGGATCAATATCACAAACCGCTACCAATAAGTTGTGTGTAGCATTAGTGTTGTTGTTGACTGTGTAGCGTTTTGTTTGACTAGATTTCATTGAAAATGGCGCGGCGCGTTGTTCCGCAAAGTGTACAACGGCAAGAACATTTCTACTTATTAGATTAGATAATGAACTCGCATGTTCCGCAATGTCGATATTGTAGAAGCCTATAACTTTACCAGTCAATTCTTCCCACTTCGCAATACGCTGTTTCATAGTAGAAATAGGAGTTAAAGAGTCACAACCTAGTGTTTCATCAATCGCACGGCGCGAGAAGTTGTCGATAATAGTAACATCATATCCTATATTGGATAGATGTAAAGCGGTTGGCCAACCACAGAAGCCGTCACCGCCGAGTACGATAACATGGTTCTTATTAGTCATAATGTATCCTCTAAAATTTTCGGTATTTTTATATATTTACAGTTTAAATTAGGTCAAACTTTGTTAAGAGCCTTTAGCTTTTTCTCTGTGATAATGGTAGTTTCGTAGTTATCATTAGCAACGACAAAGCCCACACGCTTCTTAGAATAGCCAAGTAGTGTATACGAGTTTTTCTTTCCAACATATTCATCACCAGCAACGTATTTACTTGGAAGTGCTTTTACCCATTTGTTGATAGTATCTTCTGAAACAACTATTCGCTTTGACCACTTCTTAGCACTGAATTTATTTTTCGACACTAGCGGTTGTATATCACTATCACCGTTTTGTTTATCTACGATGAATGCAGTAACGTCATCTGGAGAAACACCTTCTACCATTAGACCTATTTCTAGCAGAATACCATCCTTATTAAACTTACCTCCAATAGATACAGGCGAAACACCTAAATTAAGGCTTGCAACAAACGAAGCTATGTTTTTCTTGAAAGCGGTTTCCACAGAATCCGCGAGTGCTTGTGTGATAATTATACGCATACTGTCTCCTATGGAATAGGGCCCCAATCATAGCACTCTGTAACTTCAACACCAATTTGATATTGACGTGATTCTAAGTCTTTTGTAACAAACACGCTGCCCATCGAGCTTGCTCCGGTAACACGATGACGAACACCTTTGATAGTACAAAAGCATTTCATATCACGAAACATTGGTAAGTTATCATAAATCATCTTACGGTATGCTGGCATTGCTTTGTAATCTAGGAATGCAATTGCATGTGCCAATCCAGAATCTTGTTCAGCCACATATAGTTGACTGTCTAACCAATCGTAAACGTGAACAAAACCCTCTTTACGTTCTTTTATAGGCTTGCTGATTTCTTGTAACAATGTGCGAGCACGATTACCGTTCTCAATATATGATGTTCCTTGCAAAGTATAATCAGCTGGGTCCAATATAACATCTGCAGGTATTGAATCATGTGGCACTATGTGTTGCCCAGAATAGAACTCTAATACTTGGTTAACATCATATAAAATATTCTCGCTCATATCATTCTCCATTTTGTATAGGCATAAAAGAAAAGTCTAAGAAGCATTCGCCAAATGATACAATCAATGTGTATACTATGCGACCATGTTCTCTTATAGATGGTTTAGGTGCGCCGTTACGTGTGATAGCGAACCGGCTTGTTATATCATCAACAACAGTTTCTGGGCTACTAGGCTCTTTAACCCAAGGTATACAAATTAGGTCAAAATCACGTGCCATACTACCATGAACAGCCAATGCGTATCCATGCGATCTAGCAATTTCTGCTAATTCTGGATATAGACCAACATAGATAGGTGCAAAGTTAGCAGGCTTCATTACAGATCACCTTCCTGTAAATTTAATACAGGTATTAATTGTTGTATTGATTTAGCGCTGTATCTGTGTGCCGATTCTGCTTTATCTAAATAGTCATTCAATCGACGTTTATTAAAACACACAGATAACAATTCACATTCATCGTAGAAGTTTATATCAGTTTCGTATTGTTTTCGAGAACTGCAAGGTTTCGCAGCAATAGCGTATGTGCGATCTTTGAGAGCGAAGGATCTTACACCGGCAACAAACTTTTTACGTTCATGTTTGATAGTATCACCACTACGCTTACTCCATACGGGTGTCCATTTTTCAGAATACTCGTAGAAGTTAAATGGATTGTCTCTCGATAAATAGAGAAGACTAAAACCGTCAATAACCATACCGTACTTCTTCGCAAGAACATAACAATAAGCAGGTAATTGAATAAGATGTGCAGAGTGTGGTAACTTCTTCGACATTATCTTACGTGCGGTGGTAGTCTTATAATCTGCTACCCAGAAATGACCATTCGGTAATAATATGATACAATCAATGTGACCTACCAAACCTTTATATTTAATCTCTTTCTCAACATATCCCATTGGATGTTTGCAGCATGGGCATATATTGTTAGTGGTATTCTTCGCCGTAATACTACCTTTTCTTGTGATAGCTCCCTTTTCATTATACAAATCGCGTGTGTCATAAAACTTTTGACAATAAGGTGTGATGCAATTCCAATCACCCCAAACTTTACCAGTAGTGCCTATATAGTATTGGATATTCTCGTGAGCAGCCGTACCTACAGAAGTGAAGTAACCGCCGGCGGCGCTCATTTCCTGCTCGAAGTAACCTAAACTAGCACCTTTCATTAACTTCAAATAAACGTGAATGCTACACATAGGTAAAGAGCTGGGACGAAAAGCAGGAGCGCGCCCAGTTCGTGTAGTAATACTCTTTTCCATAGCATCTGCGTATAGCTTACCGAAAAAGGAACTACTTTGACCCATAGTTCGTTTTCCATAAGCGTACGGTCGTTTTTTAGGTAACTTACTAAACATATCGTAAACCTCTACCTATATTTACAGTATCTTGATTCAAATTATAGGAAATTGTAACTGTAAATATGAGTTACGAGGTACTTAATATGTCAGAAGATGCGCGTCAAATAATAAGTGAGGAATTGAATAATTCTCCTGGTCCTAAAAAGATGGCAGGTAGTTCACTTCTCATACAATGTCCTTTCCATGATGAAAACACACCATCATGTGGTGTCAACTTAAATCAAGATAGTGGTATTCCACTTGGCTGGTTTCATTGCTTTGGTTGTGGTGCTAAAGGTCCGTGGAATCGCTTAGCAAAACAAATGGGATTGACCCAGTTTAAGAAGTGGCAATTAGATTTCAAAGGTAATGGTGCGACTAGAGAAGAAAAACGTAGAACACCAGAAGCTAGTATGAAAAGTACAAATCAACTTGAGCGTATGTATAAGACGTTGAAAACAAAGGAGTTGATTGAATGGCCTACTAGAATGGACTGGAGAGGTTATGATGGCACACTACTTAGAAAGCTAGGCGCATTAATGTTTAGTGAAGAAGTGTGGAATAAACAAGAACGTGCTAGAGAAGCAGAGGTAATGCTGTTCTTCCCAATTTATGTAAACGAAAAGTTTGTAGGTGGTGTTAAAGCATTCATGGAGAAACAAAAAGACGGTCTAAGTTACTTGAACACGCCAGGCAGTTGGGTAAGAACAAGTGGTTTACTGGGATATGATTATATTCGCAAAGTAATAGCTAATGTAAGAGAAAAGAAAAAGAGACAATACACATCATTAGTATTAGTTGAAGGCCCGCGTGACGTAGCACGACTTCTGTTAAACAGAGTGCCAGCAATGGCTATTTTGGGTATCGAGAACTTTAGTGAAAAGAAGTTAATGAAAATACTGGCGGTAAATAGCAATATAAAAAGATTGTATGTAATGTCGGATAATGACAAAGCTGGTAAGCGTATGTATAAGATTATCAAGGAGATGGCTGCGAATTACATCCCTGTAAAACGATTGAAATTGCCTGAAGAGTATGACAAGAAAGGAAAGCTAATTAAAATGGATCCAGACGATGCACCGCAAGAACTAATTGATACTGTAAGAGAACTTATAGAGTCGGAGATGGTGAAAGTCTAGCATTAGCGGATAAGTAACCATTCTGAAACAAAAGGTCAGTATCAAACACTCCAAACCCAGAAGATTTAACATCTAGGAATAATATATTTGTTTTATCATCTACCTCATTCAAATACGCATCTGTATTATCTACTGCGTAGGTTAACATAGATATAACTTTCGGTAAATAACTCAAGCCTTTATATCCACTAACTGTAGGCGCACTACGTACTCTAATACCGTACGTAATCGCATTGGATGGTGGCATCACATTTACAGGTGTAGGGTTCAAGACACCACCATCTACTAGTAACTTGTTTAAATATTTTACAGGCGTATACAAAATTGGTATAGATAAAGAAGCACGTACAGCTAACCAAATAGGTGCATTTGGAGAAGTTTCTTTACTGAATACAAATGGTTCGCCTGATATAACGTCAGACGATGTTATATAAATAGGTATAGGAGAATCTGCAAACGTCTTAGTACCAAATGTTCGTTTCAATTCACCTTCAATGTGTGTTCCAAAGCAAAAACTACTTTGAAATATTGCAGTTGGATTAAATGAAATGGCTTTAGAAGGGTCGAGAGATTTAAGGATAAGAAGTGCTTTATCAATAGGATAGAATGCTAACAAAGCTGCAATAATAGCACCTCCAGATGTACCAGACACTGCGGTTAAAGTGCTACTATCTTTTTCTATGATACTTTGATAAGCACCTAAGTGCATAGCATACAATAAACCACTACCAGAAAATGCCACTCTCATAATGTCCTCACGTAGACGAAAAAAAGGCCGAAGGATATTATCCCTCAGCCTAAGTTAATACTCACTTTCACTCTGTTAAATTAGCGAGATGCTATAGCCGTTGCTCCCCACTCTTTAACATTAGCCGATACAGAGTTGGCAATCAAATACTGGATGTCTGCAACGCTCAACGTATGCTCTTTGCTATCTAATTCGTTGATCAGGTCTTCTTCTTGTTCATCAGAAGACAAACGTAATACCATGTTAGTAATGAATGGATTTATATCATCAGCACCTTTTGGAGGTTCAGCATTGATCTGTTGGTCAACTGGTGCATTGAAATCTGCAATATCTGTTTGCTTACTGTTGATATCCAACAATTTGTTCAATTCTGTTTGTGCTCTTGAATTACCTGCAATCAACGCAGCAGCTTCGGCACTGTCAATGATTTCCAAGAAGCCCTTTGCTACAACGCGACGGAAGTCTGGATTGCTAAGAACATCTTTCTTTGGACAGAACATACTAGCATCGAATGGAATCCAAGTGACTGGAACTTGAAGACTAACTTTGCTGTTGTTTGAAGTAATAACCATATTAATGTTGCCAGATGGATTACTTTTATTCAACAAATACAATTCTGTGTCATCATTACGCAAACTAGTTTCTGCTTGCGCGATAGTAAGTTTTTTAAGTGATACTTTTGTGCTCATGTGAAAGTCTCCTATTAGACTATTGTTTGAAATAATGTATCTCCCGAAGCCATGACACGAACATCTTTTGAAAACGCATCATATTCCCGTTGAGAAAGGTTTAACACTGATCTAAATGAAAATTGTGGTACAATGGTTGTGCAATACTTTTCATCTACGAGTTTTAATAGCATCCAAGGCATGAAATTAAAATCTTGTACATTTAAAGGTTTATCTGCTATAACACTATCAACTAATTGCGATCTACCTGCTTGGTAAATAAACTGCTCAGGTTTCTCTGTGTTTAAAATGTGTGCTACTACATGGTGAAACATAATCCACGAGTTCATTCTATCAGTAGCTTTAGAACGGATACGCTTAACGTCTTTAACTGTTATTTCTTTATCTGGGAATTTATACAACAACAATTCAGAATCAGATATTGGTGTATCACCTGCAGCAGCTTTAACGTCTAAGGCAAGACAACGATTAGCCGTTGTTGGAGTATAGTTCTTACACGAGGTTATTTTGCAACGTGAAGTAAAACAATATGAGGCTACTAGAGGACATTGTTTTTTCATATTAATCCAACACCGCCACAGACTGTATAGGTCTCACAGGTAATGATGCACGGACCAAACAATCTTTAGCTTCCAACAGTTTGCGCAAACCCGCTGACTTTTCTGGACCATCAGGCAACATGTCATCATACTGATGTGCAATATCACAAATTGGTTTACTCACTGACTGTAATGCTGGAGGTAAATGTGCGTATTCAAAATATTGTAGAATTGGATTCATATAAATACCTATGCAATATAAACCATTATAATGTAGCAGTCTGCCTATCATATCTTCGGTGCCTTGTACTTTGGCACATGCGCCCGATACTCAAGTTTTCCGTTTTATTGGCCGCGTATCCAATAAGTTACAGTTACAAACTGCTAGACTATAATGGCTCTGTGGCACATAAGCTATTTACAGTTTAGCGGACTTGTCCAAGTGACGTAGGAACGATATTATCCTTGCTTCACCTTCTAGGTTTGCGAATGGTATAAGATCAAATTGTTTAGCTACATGGTACTGCGCCATTAGCGTACAATCTAGTTCATGTACTTGGTGACGTATTTTAGGAGATTTTGGTTTCGACAATACTTTTAGCATATCGTAAGTATCATTTAAAGAACAATCCTTATTAACGCGGTTAAAAGCATTCTTCCAAGTACCTGCAGTGTAAAGTACTATATTAGGATAAATATCATGTAACTTACCAATCATCATATTGATTGATTCTATGGAAAGTCCCTTTAATCCCCTACTTTGAAAACGCTCCGCGCACACTAAATCAAACGGTCCATATAAATGCTCAAGATGGTATATGTTTGATACAAACGCTCTACCCTCAGTCTTGATAGACATAGGGTTCTTAATAGGGCGCTCAAGCATTTGCGTACCAAGAACTTTTACTTTTAATTCACCGTCTTTAACTATCATATCAGATATTGAAACACCGTAATTAGCAGTACCTGGATCCATTGATAATATGCGCATCACATCTACCTTATAAGAGTTTCGAGAAAATTAGCATATCGTGGTTCGATAATTTTAATTATATTTCCAATGCTAAAGGTAGAAGTAGAATGGCTATATATAGAGGACCACAAGATACAAACAGACGCGCCAAGAACTACACACACAAACAAGCTCAAGCACGTTTGGAAGAGACTATACCTACATTTAACGAGCAAGTAATCAACTCACTTGGTGTGGATAGTGTTTTCATAGATTACTTCCATGTACATGATAGAGTAGGTGAAGTGTGCAGTTGTAGAAAAACAAAGGTAGAGGACACATTCGATCACGTGGAAGATGGTGTGAATACAGTAGTACCTACACGTAATGATGTTAAGTCGTCCATAATACTGCAAGATGATGATATATTCGGAGATAGTCGGGCAGAACGTATCTACGAAGATCAGGGGATAGATGTAAGTGGAGACTTAGATTATGATCCTAGTATTCCAGACGTGTTGACTGCACAACTAGATAAAGATGGTAATGTTGTATATCAAGATAGTGTGACAGAAGGTAATGTAGATTGTCCTATATGTTATCGCACAGGCATACTACCCGGCTACACAAGATTGAATACAGTGCGCCATTTGTTGACAAGTTTGAACTATGTTAAACTTGATGGTTACAATATAGATAGGGCATTGACACCACACGAGTTGTGGAACGTAAGTAAAACAGGTAATGCGTATTATGAGATATTAGTGCCAAAATACTTCACAGTAGCTAATTACAGTGTTCGTTATGGTAAGTACATTCTAAAGGCCGAAAGTATCTATCTGAACGGTGTGCCTCTGTCAGATAAGTTATTACGCAGATACGCAGGCACAAAGATAATAGTGTCTACAAAGGCCGAAAAATTTACACACATTGTTATAGAGTTTGAATTAGTGCAAGAAAAACTACGTGGTAACCTGAGCGCTGAATCGAAAGCCTTAGATTACAATTTACGTGATATGACAGCGGATTTCACAGTAATCTTACCACCAAGTTTACATGAAGTAAGAGTGAATGATGTTATTGTAATACGGGATAGAAGGTTAGTATTAAAGGTGAAAGACATGGAACGTAAAGTGACGGCAGCAAAAAAGCAATTAGAATGGTCAGTTCAAACGAGGGTGGTTCAACCACAGGAACCAATCAAAAACATTTACAAATCATTTAAAATAGGTTAATACTATGAAAGACAGTACGGAAATAGCAGTACAAAAGAACATGATGGCTCTTGCAAAGAAGCGCGGCAGTAGTGCTCGTAGTCGTATGCTTAGTATGATTATGCCCCACCTGTCCCAAGAAAATGGTGAGAAATTAGCCTCAGCATTAGATTCCAAGAATTCTTCTAAGTTTAGAGAAGTTTGGGATAAGATTCGTAAGGAAATTGAAACTAAATTTGGGCACAAAGCCGAAGCTAGTAATAGCAATGACTTCTTGGAAGAGTTTGAATTGGAAGTATTAGCTTCCTATAACGATTCTGATGATGGTATCTTGTTGAATGGTAGTGGTCCATTCAAAGATCAACTACGTAGCATAATTGCAAATGGTTATGCTGAAATATCTCCAGGTATTGTATATCGTTTAGTATCAATTGATTTAGGTGCAGCACATAACCGCGCATTACAATCAAACATTGCAAAGATAGATGCAGAATTACACAGAGTGGATGGTACGTTAATTAAGTCATTCCGTTTCAGCGGCAAGTTAGTAAGTGCAGTATTCGACAACTTATTACTGGCAAAGGCGTTTATCAAAGATGATAAGTAAATGCACGAATACAACATGCCCTATGCGCAGCGAGTGCAGACGTTCTACAGATATGTGGAGAGAAGATGATCCTAAGTCTTGGTACACGTATACTGTAGGAATAAATGGTGCGGAATGTTCAAACAAGATAGATAACTATAGACGGTTATCTATCTCAAACCGCACTACTCCTATTCGTAATTCTGTGGTTGTATTTTAAGTATGTTGTAATCTATATGCGCGAGTACGACGGCTTCTAAGTTTTGTCTATCTAAACTACCGTCGTACCTGCATATCTTAACTCCTGCATTAGGTAATGTATCTACACACACAAATAGATAACATTTACCATTCACATTTTCCCATCCAATAGGTAATTCATCTATAGCAATATAATGAGAAATACCGTCAACTTCTACTACACTAAACCATTCCATACTTTTCTCCTAAAACACGTTTTTGGCAGATTATCAATTATTTACAATTTCTGTTTTTGCAAAAAGGACGAAAATCGTTCATTTTCATGCGAAAAAGTCACTCAATTTCTTCAAAAACACGCTCTTATAACTAAAAGTTATTAAAACGCGGTTCCAAGAAAATGCTATTCCACATGCTAGGAATGAAGCCTACGGTATGCCTAATGTACGTTCCACCCAAACCAGTGTTTTTACAGGTGATACCTTTTCATGTTTTCGTCAAAAATTAATAGCTGTTTTTATTGCAAAAATAATATGAATTCCATCCTAATGCATGGTCCTATCAAGGTAGTACTATTAAAACACTATATAACCACGCTTTTTCAAGATTAGACAGGTAGCAATTCGTATATAACCAAATAGTCTAAAAATTCAGAAATAAAAAGTGTCAATACATAGTATTGCGCGAGAGCGAATAGCCTCGAAACGAATTCCCCAGCCAGAATGAGTGATAGAGATTGACCGAATGAGAACGAAGCGAAAGTGAGGGTATTTATACCCGAACAGAATTAGGCGCATTTGCGAAAAACTTGAATAGACTAGCCAGATTAATAAGCCTAATCGGACGAGCGGAGTGAAGTCCTAATAGCGAAGCGTCCTGTCCGATGCTGCGGAGCAGCGAGTACACCTTAGCGCAGCGAAAGGTGATTAAAGATACTCTAAAAGATATTTCCCTGGCTCCAAGAATACATCATCCTAATTGGTAGATGATGTTGATTAGGTCTTTGGTAAATTGGGCAAAGCCTGCTTTTCGGAAAGCCATTGTTCCCGTTTCTAATTAGCCTATCTTTATAACGATTTAATTAGGATTAATTCTTTGCCTTTTTGCCTTTAAAGTTAGGATTAATTCTTGTATGAGTTAATCGCCTACGGCTCATAACTCCACTCTGCTGCGCAGAGGTCTTTATCGTTACTTCGTAACTCTTATTCTTCGCTCCGCTCATCATCCGCTACACTACGTTCCGCTCCTATTTTTAACTAATCTGTTTTAATTCCTTTTTCTATGCGCTAACGCGCTTGATAATATTTTACGCCGCGCCGGTTCGAGGCTGCTTTCGTGCGCGTTTCGCGCTTTTCTGAGTAATTTTATATACTTTTTCACATAAACGAGTAAATGCTATGATACCTATTACAATAGTTCTAGCTAGTGACAGATATAATAGTTACGATGAATATACTGCTAATCAAACTGAACCTTCTGACGAAGAATTGGAAGAGCAACGTATAGAAGATGAACGTCAGGTTGCAGAAGATGCCAAGAAAGCTGATGAGGCTAAGAAAAAGCCAGCTGCTAAAGATGATACCGCTTCCGAAGATAGTAGTGAAGAAGGAGATGATTCTGACGAGGAATCCGACGATACTGACGAAGACGAGGAATCTACTGATGATACCGATGATGAGGACGATACCAAGGCTGACAAATAGTGCAGCAGAATTGGGCCGTATTAAAACGCACAGAGACAAGCATATTAAAGCTCTATCTTATTATGATAGACGCAAAAACCTTTGTCGTTTAGATAACATTACACAGTTGGCATACATACGAGAATTAATGTTATTGCGTCTACGTATGGAACGTCCAGAACCTGTTAAAGACTACGATAGATTGTTGATGCGCTCTGCATTACAACACTTCAGATTTGGCCTACACCACCTTTGCAACTGAGACATTTAAAATGACCGAAATTCTTATTTCCACCAGTGCGTCCTCACCAAACAATGATTTAGACAGAGCCATTTATGAAGCTCTCAATACTTCATTTGATCTTAAGGTAAACAAGAACGATCTGTACCGTTCCGTATTTAACGTAGTTAACGCTCCTGATGCTATTTTCAGATACAAAACTCTTTCCAAAGATCCGAGATACACTACACTGTGTCGCGCATTTGAAGACAGTATTTCCGAGCGGTATGATGAATTAATTGAGAAATATGATTCCGCAACCGATAGTGAATTATTGGATAAACTGCAGGATGCCTTGTCTAAAGATTTTGGTATCCAAGCACATATTAATCTAGGCCGTTTAATCGTATCTTTAGCATAGTTTGAAACCGTCAGCAAAACATGATATAATGAGTTGTGAAAGAAATATCTATCCTGTCTGCACTTTGTAGGTATAGCTCATAGTTAATATTGAAATGTTTGTAAACTTTAGGAGTATCAAATCTAGTGATGTAGATATTCAAGCTTACCAACTTTATTAAACCTTTTTCTGTTAGAGTGTTCTAATAAAACGAGTATTTATGATATCGGATAGATTTAATTTAAAAGTGTAAACATTACAATATGAAGTTGAGACTGAATGGTTACCGAACGGGGATGAAGCCTAGCGGGTCGACAGTTAAACATCCTGTTATGTACTGGAGGTTACGCAGTCTCAGCTTCCTCTGTTTCATCTAATCTAGTTGCGGCATTAAACTACCACGGCCTGCTCTTTTATTTAAGGTAATCATTATGTATAACATGAATCCTGCACAACTATTACTCCTTCGATGTAGTACAATCATTGGAGAATTGTTATGTCAAAGAAGTATTGTTTCAAATTCCTGCGAGTTGGTCCAGGCGGTATGAAATGTAACTGCTGCGCACCTGCTCCAGGGAAACGCAAAGAAATGTTCCGCAGTGCTAAGCGCCAGTTAGATCGTGCGTTGATGCGTGTGGAAAAGCAAGAACTCGAGGCTATTCGTAAAGAAAGCTAAAAGTGTAAATAAGTGTTGACAGATAACTACTGTCCCTTACAACGGGCCTATAGCTCAGTTGGTCAGAGCGTTCGGCTCATAACCGAAATGTCCGCAGTTCAAGTCTGCGTGGGCCCACCAACATAACCCAACTAATGTTATTCGTAAGGAATCTTTTAATCATGTTAATAAAAACAAGAACTGTGTTAAAAACGAATGGAAAAAACGTACAAGTCATTACAGTAAAACGTAAGACGATAGTTGCACCTACACAACACCTAGCTTTCGCTAAAGTCGCGTGATATAAAAATGCCTCCCTCGTGGAGGCATTTTGCTTTTGGAGACAAAAATGTTTGTACCGATTTTTATATTTTTCAGTGAAGTCGTCGATTCACTTATCTACGTAGATACACTGGACACTGCACACCGTTGCGATTCAACTATGTTGCAACAAATATCGCATATTATGGACAACTACCTAAATGCAGTAGTATATCTACTGCCTGTGAAGGCACCACTCAAACCTGCTATCCAAGACATTCAAACACGCCACAAAGCATGGTCCGTTGAAGTGTTTGTACACAAATCACAATATAGCACAATAACTAAAAGCAGCCCGTTTTTACCTAATATGATCCAAGATTGTATTGATACTCGTGCTAGATTAAATCTTAGCTCTATTCGCAATAGACTTGAAACTACTATGGAGACTGAAAATGAATATTGATTTAACTATTACTGCAACAGCGCAAGAACCTGCCTATGTTATCAGTGGTTTTCCTGGTATAGGTAAATCACACTTTCAAAGCACTAGAGAGCGTGTATCTGATTCTGATAGTAGCAAATTCCCGAAAGACAATTTCCCTGCAAACTATATCGAACATATCAAGGTCGCTATTAATGATAATGCGTTTGTTATGGTGTCTTCTCACGATGTTGTCCGTCAGGCTTTGGTTGATAACAATATTCCCTACATGTTAGTATATCCTGCGAAAGAATTAAAAGCAGAGTATATGCAACGATACACAGAGCGAGGTTCGCCGCAACCATTCTTAGACTTAATGGATAAAAACTGGGATTCGTTTGTTGATGGTTGTAAGTCACAAGATGGTTGTACGCACATTGAATTACAGGCTGGGCAATACCTGTCGGATGTGGTGTAATGTTATGACTGCAAAATATAAAGCATTACATGACGTACTGTATTCAAGATTCCTTAATCTTCGTATGCACTTTGTTATACCCGGTTTTCGTGAAAAAATGTTGCGCGAGCATTCTTTACCTGAGGCCTTACAGTTTATATTGTTTGATTGTTGTGTCTACGTGTTACCTGCAGAAAATTTAACAGGATATAATTCTGTTTATATAACGCAAGGTGATTTTATTGCCTGGTTATTTATAGATAAAAATCATTATATCCTAGATACTTATTCAGAATTACCTTTTAAAATATTAGCAAATATTCTAATTGAGTTGGATACACGTATATGAAAACTATTTATTTCAACAAGTTCTCCGAAAATAGATTATCCTAAAATCGAAAATGTCCAATTACATTTAGATGATCCTGATAAAAATACGGATGCTGCGCATGTGAAAGATGGTCGTATTGTATTTTTATGCAGAGCTGACATTGAAAATTCTATAGCAACACAAACTTTTGTTTGGTCTGATAAAAGTTTCGTGCGTGGGTATGCTAGAAAATTTATGCACTATGTATTGAAAGAAATTGGTATCATCCGCACATCTAAGACACAGCGTCCACTTGGCATTGAAATGTGGAAGAAGTTTATTGTTGAATGTTTGCATAGTTCTAATTATGTTTATTGGGGCAATGATTTTTCGTCTTTACACCAAATATCTAGGGTTACTGAATTGGATAAACATTATTCTGATATTTGGGGCAATTCTTCCGAGCATGGAATGCAACATAAACATGTTTCAACCAAACCATTAATGTAAATATACAAAAACATTTCTCTATTAGGAAAGTTAAGTATGAGTGAAAAGAAAAAGAAAAGTGCCAGCCAAGATGGTTTTCAGGTATTAGAAAATCTTGATGGTATAAAAGCCAACCCGTCTATGTACTTGGGTAATCTAGGCGAGGACATGGCCTACCGCTGCGTTAAGGAGCCTGTCGACAACGCTTACGATGAAGCCGTTGCAGGTAGAAACAAGCTAATCGAAGTGTGTTTAAACTACGATACTGACTATATAACTGTAGCAGATGGTGCCGGAGGTGTGCCGACCGAATTAAAGACACTAAAATCCGGCGAGAAGATTAGTATTCTAACGGCAGCGTTTACTCGTGTTCACGCTGGCGGTAAATTTAATGCTACATCGTACAAAACATCTGCAGGAACCCATGGCGTAGGTGTTGCTGCTGTAAATGCTGTGTCAGAAGAAATGCGAGTATGGTCAAACTATAGAAATAAGCTAGTACATCAGGCGTATCTAGGTGGAGACATATCAACAAAAGGTCCGCATCCAGTACAAGTTAAATCTGTGGATAAAGACGTTGCCGTAATGCTTCGAGATAAGCCTACAGATTACGGTACTATTGTCACAATAAAACTCAATCAGTCCATAGTATCAGAAAATGCCCGTCGTGGTAAAGCACTGCCTAAGAATTTCGTTAAAGCCGAACCAAATGCAAAACAAATTGCATCTTGGCTTAAGAACATGGCTTACTTGAATCCAGGTTTAGAGATTCGATTCTCGTTTATCCGTAAAGGTAAGCGTAAAGACCTCACGTTTATCAATAAGAAAGATTTAGCGTGGATACCAAAACAAATGTGCGAAGTCCATGAGCTATCTGCTATGGGCAAACCGCTTGTGTTTAAGAACGATAACATTAGTTGTGCTATTGTGTGGGCAGATCATCCAGACACGGATAACTTCTTAACATTCGTAAACACATCACCAACTGTTGATGGTGGTTGGCACGTTACAGGCTTTATGACTGCACTTGGCCAGGCGATCAAACCATTCTTACCTGTATCTAAGGGCAAGAAAAAGAAAGATGCAGGCTTTTCAAACAGTGACTTGTTAATTGGCCTTACTGGTATGTTTGACTGGCGTATGCACGGTGCGGCGTACACGAGCCAAGTTAAAGATAAGCTAGCCAGTAAAGTTGACCGTGAAGTACATGAAATCATGCTGCCTGTATTTGAGAGCTATTTCAAAGCAAACAGTAAAGTCGCTAAAGCGATTATCAAACGCGCACAGACCATGACTAAAGGTCGTGAAGAATTAGCGGCAGTTGTTAAGAGTATGGCGGATGTTAAGAAAAAGAAAAAAGGTAATACACTACCCTCTTGTTTAGCTGCTAGTCCAAAAGCTAAATCAAGTGAGCGTGAGCTTTACGTTGTTGAAGGTGATTCTGCGGCTAAAACTGCTATTGATGCTCGTAATGGTATGTATCAAGAAGTATTAGGTGCAGGAGGTAAACCTCTTAACGCACTAAAAGCCACTTTAGCTAAGGTGTTAGCACATGAAGAAATTCAAAACATGCTTATCTGTTTGGGTGCTGATATTAAGACTCTTGATCCTAAAGCAGAAAACCCCACACTGTCTGTTGATAAGTTACGTGCTGCACATCTGATATTCTTAGTTGATCCTGATCCTGATGGTTATCACATTGCAGTGTTGTTCCTAGCAGCTATTTACCGTTTGATGCCAGACTTACTGCGTCAAGGTCGCGTGTGGTGTGTTCGAGCTCCACTGTATGCAGTTGTTTATAAAGGTAAGTTGTATGGTGGTGAGACATTCCAAGAAGCTCGCGCAACTGCGCCTAAAGAAGTGAAAGACAAAGACATTATACGCATTAAAGGTTGGGGGGAGGTTGATGAGACTGTTCTCGAACCTATTGCATTCGATCCTAAGATTCGTAATCTAATTCGTATCAACCCTTTTGAAAGTGCTGAGCAAGCGAAATTCTTTAGAGGTGTGGTTGGTGAAGATGCTGTGTACCGTCGTCAGTTGTTAGGGTTGGAGAACTAAGATGAAGAAGTCTAAGAAAAACACTCGTGATATAAAGGGCGTTGATGTTAGTGGTACAAACGTGAGCAAAAAGACGATCGCACCAACTGCTGAATTGTTGGATGTAGATGCTCCAGTTAAGTTTCTGCCAATGTTGAATCAACCTGAATCTAATGTTATCAATATGGGTATGGCGGATTTTACTGAAGATGCACTACGTAGGTACGGTAGTTATGTTGTTGAAGAACGTGCTATTCCTGATTTTCGAGATGGTCTAAAACCGTCACATAGAGCTGTGTTGTGGTCATTGTGTGGTTTAGGTTTACGGCCAAGCAGCTCGTATAAGAAATCAGCACGTACAGTAGGTGATGCTATTGGTAAATATCATCCACACGGAGATGCTGCTACTTATGGTGCTATGGTTACTATCGCTAACACGATGCCTCCAGTTGTTGACGGTCAAGGTAACTGGGGCACACCTATAAATATGGCAGCAGCTTATAGATATACTGAAGCAAAGATAAGTAAGTTTGCACATTTGTTTATGGCAGACACTAAGTATCTTGAAGTAATACCAAAAGTACCAAACTTCTCTGGTGATGATGTTATTCCTCTGTACATGCCTGCCCTGCTGCCTTACATACTGTTCATAGGTAACGTACCAGCACCAGCTTATGGTGTACGTGCTGGTAATCCTAGCTTCTCATTCAAGAGTGTTGCTAAAGTCGTTATTGAAATGTTGAAAGGTGTTGAGTATAATCATAAAAAGTTAGCCAAGCAATTAAAGATTCAACATGCGTTTGGTTGTGATGATGCTACCGATGATGATGCGTTCTTAGAAATGATTAGCACAGGTAAGGGTAATATTACCTACATGCCAAAAGCTGATTACGATTTTGATAAGCGTGTTATTCGTATTCAATCGTTTACACCTGGATCATTATCTTCAGTTAAGAACATAGATAACACCCTTGCCAAGATAAGTAACATTGAAGGTGTTAGGGAAGCATACTCCGCACAAGGTAAAAAATCTGTTGGTAGCGGACCGTACGGTGCACTATTCAATATTGAATTGCAGAAATCTTTATCGGATGACCGCTTTGATTCTATTTGTGAGAAAGTTGACCACATTATTACATCATCGGTTAACTATCGTCTTGGTATCACAATTCGTAAGTCGGACGAAACTAACAAATTCAAGTATGTGAATTACTTGTCATTACTACAGGCGTGGATTAAATATCGTATTGCGCTTGAAGTGAAAATGATTAAGCACTTGAAAATGAAGGCTGAGCGCGACCTGCATATCAATGAGGTGTACTTGTTTGCTATTGAAAACATGGACAAAATTCTCAAGATATTACCTAAGGTTCTTGTTGCCAAAGAGCCTGATGTTACATTAGCAAGTGCGTTGAAGATGCCTGTAGAAGATGCGACAATTATATTGGATCGTAAAGTTCGACAGTTGGCTAAGTTGGAAGCAGGTGCTATCAAAGAAAAGGTCCGTGCGTTGAAAGCCGAGATTATGCAGCTATCTAAAGACCTGAAAGACCCTGGTGGTCGTGCCGCACGTGATACAGAAGAACGTGTTGCCACTTATTTGAAATCACCCGATTCTCCACAGTCTGGTCTAAAATTCGAGTAAATATTATGAAAGTATACATACCAGCAAACTCTGAACATTTCAATTACGATGTAACATCTTTAACTTGTAGTCTGAAGACAGAATCGGGATTCACTTTAAGTGGTAGTGCGTTAACCTATGCTCAGCAATGTATAGCCGATATAGCACCTGACACATCTTGTGATTTTTCTATAACTTCTTTTCGTATTGTTGGTATGGATCAGAACTGCGAACGCGGGTTATATGTTGAGTACGACATTACTGTCACTACAGATGTTCAATTTGTAGCATACAAGACCTCGCACAGTCGCCAGAAACTTTATGTTATGGACTTAGAGCGAGAATTAATTACAACTGAACCTGAAAGTGCCATTAAATATTCAATAGATGAAGCACTCGAATTGAAAGACCGCAATTATTATATAGAAGTCTTTGCTGGGTACCGTGTATGAAGCACATAAAAGCCTTTGCGGATATTGTTGGTGATGAGGACGAAGTCAAACGGTTCATAGAAGACCATGACCTTGAAATATTCTTGATTAGCGTTATGAACAAAATATTGCGAGAGCCGACCGTTGTGTCATTGACGCTTGAACTATTTGAAATGGATGACAATTCCAATCGCCTATATTTACTAGGCGATTGTACTTTGGAAGATGCTTCTGATATTGTAGATTTGGAAGAGCGTATCTTCCAAGAAGTGTTTGTAACAGACAGTAGCTATGATGGAAAGGTTGTATTCTCATTGGACTAATATCATGCAAGAAAAATTGAATGAGTTGATTGCTAAAATAAGTAGTTTGAATAATAAAGAATTTTACGAACAGTTTGTTCTTGAAACCTTTCGACAAGACCAATTCCGAAACAACCTCTCACTGCTGGCAGTAGGTGATTACTGTGAAGACATTATCAAAGATTTCCAATGCTTCAATGCAGAAGAAAATGCTGGCGACTACTTGGGTGATATTTACGGGCACCCAGTAGTACGTCTTCACAGTTATCCAAAGAACTGCTTTATGTTTGTAGCATACAATATCAACATGCGTATAATTAGTAGTTTAACATATTACGATACTACAAAGGTGTAACATGATTCCTATAAGTTTAGCTGAATTGACCAGATTAAAAGGATTGATACCAGCTTTCGATCCATCTGCTGATGTAACATTCGATCTTAATACAATCGCCTATATACGCGCAAGTGTTATACGGTCAACACATGTAGAAGTAGCTATGATTATCGGTTCAAAAGATATTCTTACTGAGAAGATATTGTTACTATTCGATCCTATAAATAATATTGAACTTGTACAAGCAGGTCTCCTTGGATCCATTTTAGCCATGCACGTTATTGTAGATTCAACTTGGCATGCAAATACAATGATGATTATGGCCTACAACAATCGTAGTTCGGACGTAATCGCTAAATCTGTTTATTTGGTTGAATAGGGGCATTATATGATTTTTGTATTCAACAATCCAAACAATATAATCTACAACGATTATATTTATGTGTTTCTCCGTAGCTGGTACATGCCCAGTGTTCCAGAGTTCACTATCACTGGCGATAAGTGGTTGAAGTTACCTGCGTTGCGTACAGATATGTCTGAGAATCGCCAACACTATACTTGCTGCAATGCAAATGCTGCCCTGTCTGCCCTGATAACAATAGCTGCTAATGGTAGTGTGTTACGTGTAGGTAGAGCAACACCTAATACAGTGTGTGATGAAACCGTGTTTGCATTAATTAAGGAGGACGCTATAAATGTGGAGTTGTGGGAACGCAATAACAATAAGCCTTGGCCGTATGACAACATGTTTGCTAAGACTCTCGTGAAGAAGCGGTATGAAGTGGTATACGGTACTAACACAACACCGTTCAATGAAAATATCAATGACGCGGCTTACAATGCTATATCAAGTAAGTTAAAGCCGAAGCCTTGTAATTGCGGTAAAACAAAGGTGATTACAAAGATATGACTAACGATATTAAACCTCGTTTTGCACCTAGAGACATTGTGAAAGAGTCTGCGGAGATTAGTTCGATACTATCTACTTTATATAAAGGTACTCGTGTAGAGCTATTTGAATATCTACCTAGACCAAATTGTCCTAGATGCCACGCACCTGTTACCAACTTCATCATAATAGTAGAAGATACAACATACAAGATGGAAGCAGAGTGTTTAGAAAAAGAAAAGAAGTATGCTTGCAGTTATGAATTCTATCGCGTCAATAGAGATGATTTTGATTTAACCAAAGTTGTTGGACTTGCACCAGAATACGATCACTACAAATAATAGGGAGCACTAGGCTCCCATTTTTACGTCTCCAATCTCGCAAAATTTAGATATATTTTTGTTTTAAAATATGATATAATGACTTATATTTACAAAAGAACATCCTGTTCAAACTTTGTAGGTATACGTCATAATCCATATTCAAATGTTTGTAAACTTTAGGAGTATCAAATATGAAAGCTACATACGAATCTACAGTATCCTTGATTGAATCCCTGCTTCTTTGCGTTAAACATAAATCACACAAAGCATTAGTGTACACCAAATTCAGCATAGTTTCTCTGACTGAATATCGAGAGACAATTATAACCGTCCGCAGTATTTCACAATCTGTGGAAATAAAACAACACAGTCATATAGCTGAATTTGCAGACTCGAAAAAGGTTTTTAAATTTAAAAACACCAATCTAACAACTATACATGCTTATGTAGGGACCACAATTCGGGACTACCAGCCACACGGTAACTTTGTAGGTCATATTCGAGCCACAATGTGTGATTCACCGTACGTGAACAATACGCAGGATGTTATGGACAAATATGGCTATTATTCTGCAACTGAATTGTTGATGACTCTCGCTGTTCATGTGGACGCACACGCCATTAAACCATTCTATTTCAACGTACTTGTTTTAGAGAACGGTCACATTCAACTTCTACTGGGGTTTATGAATACCAATTTTGAGGTAGTTGCTCGATTATTAGGTTACCCTACATTAGGTATTATGGCACGAACACTTCGCACTCTAGGTGGTAAGGTTGTCATTAAACATAAAAATATGAGCATCACATTTTAACCATCAAAAATACATAGGTATAAACATGTTAGAAGATATATCTGACTTTATAACTGTATGTATAAACCACGAAGTTAGACCCTCACAATCAAAATGGTTTATGTTTGAAAAATTTGAAGTCTATCTACGTGCCGGTACTGTTTATGCAGGCAATGGTAAATATGTTAAAGGTGTTACTATCTCAAACATTAATGTATTTCCAAACTATCAACGTACTGGTGTGTTCAAAGCATTTTTAACAGACTTAACATCACTCGCTAAGTCCAAATATTATGAATACATTGTTGTAGAAAATGTTATCAATCCAGATTTGCGCACGTATTTATTCTCACTGAAATACGAACAGTGTCCAGGTAATCCAGTTTCCCTTCGTACTAAACTTTAGGAGTAATGTATGAATCATTCTAACTTAGAATTAATGGTTCGCGTATTAGCAACACTCGATCCAGCTTTGCACTATGAACCATTACCGCAATCGGATGTTAGTGGTAATAAACCTCTTTTGCCTGCACACAGCTTGGAAGAGTTACAGCATTGCTGCTATCGTGCTAGTTTTACTACGTTGTTTGCACTCACCGATAAAGGTAAAGCTGCTGGGTGTAGTGTTGATATGAATGGTCGTATGATGTTCAATAAGTGTCACAGTATAGAAGCATTACTGCACTTTTTAGAAATAGATTTCAATACAGCTCGGTTATTGGAGTGTGGTGATTTAATCCACAAAGGTACCACTATATTCTCAGACTTCTACAACAAACCGTATGCTGATGTTACACTTACAGATACCATTTCCCGACTTCAAAATCTTATACATAAAACTCAGGAGTAAATGTATGAATATTTATAAACACTTACACTATCTATTGTCCGCAGCTATCCACGATATGTGTAACTATAATGTTTCTATCACAGGTATAGATACTGCACTCGAAGGTATTTGGGATCGTGGAATATTTCATGTGCGAATTGACACGCCGAAAGGTTGTTATACGGATGTTCAGAACTGGTCCTACACTGTAGGGAAAGATAAACAGGCTATTGAATATTTACCTCAAATTTTACTTCAGGATGAAGGTAATGCGGGTAGTGATTTTCCTCATTTACCTAACCCTACACTTGAACGCTTCTACACTGAGCTGATGCGTAAGTTTACTATAAAACTTATCCGGTGTAATGGTTCTAATGATAAGCCTACAGTTGGTTTATTATTCTACGATCCTCAAATAATGGGTGATGGTTTAATGGTCCGCTACTGTTCACGCAATAACATAGGTATTCAAGAATGAATAAACTACAACGTGCATTTTATGAGAAAGAATTGGACCATGCTAACAAATGGAATCGCTTGTCTGCTTACAATGCGATAGGCTTTACCAAAAAAGCATTTGATGATCCATTTCCAATGATTCGTCTTAAAGCGTATGAGGCTCTCGGCTTCACACCCGAATCTCGTCACGATATTGACGAAGCTATTAGAATGGCAGCTTGTCGTAAAATCGGCTTTATTCCAGGCATGTGTTTGGATGAGGACGTGCGTGTTCGATTAGAAGCACTGCGTTACTTTAAATTCCCTGTGGAGGCGTTTAAAGACAAAAGCAATGTTGTTCGTGAAGCAGCGTATGACTTTCACGGTTACACTTCGGAAGCCTTTTTCGATGAGCACTATGTAATACGTTTAAAAGCATACAGACAATTAGGTTTTACTCCTGATGCTTTGAAAGATCCAAACAAACATATCGTGCAAGAAGCCAAACGTGTTCTTGCCTTTATTTCTGAAAACAGTTGAGGTTATTATGAATATTTCTCTTTTAAACGATATTGGTTTATTTTTTGCCGGCGCTGCATTTTGCGCACTCACATTCTCCACAATAGTTATACCACATATACTGTACCGTGCAGAGCGTAGACACATAAATGAAGTTAAGGCACATGTTCTCCTTAATATGGAGACCACTCTAATGTTGTTACAGAAAAGTGCGGCAGAGGTTTTGGAAACGTATGATTGGAATGAAATCTCCAAAGAAATCATTTTGATGTACAAGGCCGATGTTACTACAAACATTGAGAATATGCGTATTCGTTTGGACTTGGAAGAGACAAAGAGCTTTTGCATATTGCGCGATTCTGTTATGCGAGAAGTAGACGCACAACTAGACCTCGCACAATCTCTAAAAGCGAGAGGTGAATAAAATGAAAATTGCCTTACAATCTACTACAGCCGTAATGGTTCCAGTCACGCGCCAGCAAAAGGTCAACTTATCTTTATTTGCTAAAATGTTGCAGTATGATTCTAATGAAGATTTGGAAATGGTCATACAGAGTATGCCTTTTCATGTTGTTTGTGAACCACCCCGTGATAGCAGATTACACACATACTGTTTGCGCTTTTGTTATGATATGACAGAACATTTTGGGGATGTTATTCCCAAATATCTTGGATTCGCAGGCTTCACCCAAATGTGTGATGTTATACACAGGTTGCAGTACAAAAATAAACGCATGACAGTTATAAGCCGCAAAGTTGATGCGCATACTATTATGATAGCTTTACGCATATACTCAGTTTGAGGTTACTATGAAACAATTAAGTACAAAACAATTCACAGGTGATGTTGCTTTCAAAAAGCTAAACACTGGTTGTTATTGGGAATCTAACGTATTTGGACAATGGCGTGAATGTCTGCTAAAAGATGAAAGCGGTCTGCCATTCCCAGTAATAACTGCGAAACCTGAAGGTTACAATCGCAAAGCGTTCTTGCGTAAGTTAGATGATGTTTCAAAGAAAGCCAAAGCAGTAAAGACTAAAAAGCCTAATGTTCATCGGTGGGAAGAATCTGATGACGTTATTGGTGGAGCATTGTTGTACAAAGGTTGTACGTGGCCGAATGATTATCGTCAGTATATTGCTGATGGTGTTATTCCAAGTCGAGAGTTTTATAACCTCGTTACAGGTAAAGATTTAGATACATTGCCCAGTTATGTGCAACACGATAGCAAGAAAGCTAATAGCAAGAAAACTGTTGCTGTTGCTCAATCTAAATCTACTCCTGCAAAGAAAGAAAAAGATTCAGGCAAGAAATCGTTTACGCCTGATGTTGTTGAACTAGGAACTATACCTGTATCTGATGCCACGCAAATCAGTGTGCGTATAAATACAGTGGATGGTGCTAAGAAATTGGATATCCGCGCATGGTACAAAACAAAGCAGATGACTGAATTTGCACCGAGCCCAAAAGGCGTATCCATAGATACTAAGCACTTAAAGAAATTGCGTAAGATGCTTAGTGCTGCCATTGAATTAGAGGAGTAGTTATGCGAACACTGTCCCTTATGATGTTTTTGATTGTAGCATTCCTACTATTCAAAATATACACCACAGTACATGGGAACGATCAACTAGTTACAAATGAGCAACAACAGGCACATCCAACTGCACCTCCTGCACAGCATGTACCAATAACGCATAACGATATTAGGCATTATGAATTGGATGACAAGGAAGTATCTGCCACAGAGTTCGTGTATAACAATCACACTATACATGAAATAACATTGCCAACTGGTTTTACTTGCCACTACGTTGATAGTGATATGAATAAATCCTTATCGTGCGTTAAAAATTAAACTTTGTTTTGTTTTCAAAATGTGATATAATGAGCTATACCTGCGAAACATCCTGTTCATAAATTTTGCAGGTATAGCTTTTAATACATATTAAAATGTTTGTAAACTTCAGGAGTTCAATCATGTGTAAATTTGTAAAGTTGCGTATTAATAAACCAGATGGTGAACACGTACACTTTGACGTAAAACTGGACGCGAATGATTTGTGCCAGTTCATTGAATACGCATTACCGCATGTTCGCAATTATTTGAACGTGCGCCGTTTAGCCTTATTCCACTCTCCGAATACGGAGCATCTAGGCGGTGTATTCAAAGAAAGTTTGAACAGCACGAAAGCGCGTGAACTGTTCTATGATATATCTCCTGTAGTCGCACAACTGCTTCTGGAATCTATTCCGGGTAAGCGTCACACTATCATGCGCCCAAATACTAAAGTAGTTATTGGCACTGCCATTCAATCCGTATTATCAACCGCTATAACGCACAATACTGGCGTTATATTCTCAGAAATAAAATAAGGAGAAACTACCATGACCGACGATTGTAATTGCCCCGCATGCCAATTGCTACGCGCTATAGAAAGAGACAGTATATCTTCTATACGCACATTTGCTGCGCCTTCTCCTGCCGACTTTGAGGAAAATACTGATGATGAATTGGTGTTAGGTATTGTAGAACAAAATATGTTACCAGAAGCTGCCGTAGAATTTGTTACTACTATACGTGCTGCATTGGTAGATGCTCCTGATGACGTGTCTGTTGACAGTGATTGGTTTGAAAACGTGTATGCTCCAGCCGTTATTAAAATGTTGAAAGCGACTTCTGGTAATAAAGCTGTTGCAATTAAGAACGTGCGCGAGGAACCAACACGATTCAAAAATAAATCGTTTGTAGATTCCAGTACAACAATTCACTAACAATAAAGTCTTTTCATAGTACAAAGATTTTATAATGGCTGATATAACTGTTCATTTAGATTTACGCACTGCGCATGTTGCAGTGTATTCTGAAAGCGTTAAAGTTTGTGATTATACCGTACGAGAAGTTTTGATACAAAAAGGTTTCCATATTGCAGATGATTATAATGCCATAGAATCTGCGGCTAAGGAATTGTATTGTGAATCGTTAAAAGGAAATAAAAATGCCTAACGAAATTGATAGTATACCAATGTGGGTCCACGGTTCTGGAATACCGCAAGATGAATTAGAAGCTATTTTAGCTAATTCTTCACCGACCTCAGATAAAAAGAAACTCCATTTGATTGTTTATATAAAGTTTCTTTCAGTCTGTGTATTTACGGCACTTAATGCTTTGCTTTTGTTTTATTTCTTTGGCCTGTTTGCAGACTACTTTAACAAAGACTTGCTGTGTCCGTACATCATAACATCCTCGGTGCTTAACCCCACATTTATGATGTGGTTAGCCTTCCGTAAATTCAAAATCATCTTAATAGAGTGACCCATGAAAATATTAATTGCATTCAATGGCATGAATACTGAAAAGGAACATGATACAATAGTGCCGAACTTTGTTATCATTTCCAAGCTAACCTTAAACATTAAGATAAAGTTGAGCGATACTCAAGGTAGTTTGTTTGAGCGCCTTAAAAAGCATGTTACAAAATACCTACCGAACACTTTGCCTAATTGCGACCCTGCTGCTGTCAACAGAATCCTAAATTTTGTTTACTGTGAGATAGATAGCGTGTTTACTTCCATTACTAACGGCAAGGATTACACTTTACGCTCACGACACAGTGATGGTATTTTCTCTAACGGTAAACCATTTGCATCATTCACTGTATTAATCTTAGCACCTACTGATATTAAAGTAGAGTACCAAGATTTTTATACCTTCTATAGTTGAGGTGTGTTATGCGTATTACAATTTCAACACGTCCTAAGAAAAACTTTGTTTCTACAAGCATGAGTTTTTCCCTTAGCAAATTAGAACATGATTGTACGGAATACTCTCCTGAAATGTTACGCCATGCCATTAAAATGGTTGCTCTGCCAAATGCACAAGAGTTCCATCATTGGTGTGTTGAGTATTCTGCTTTTCTATCGCGCTTTGTTTACAAAACTAAAGCTAAGGCTAAAGAGCGACGTGTTTATGATTGGATGTGGATGAAAAATATACCTCAGTGGTATGATGCAGTCACTACTGACGATTTGGTGGAAGAAACACCACCGTACGAGGACGTTAAAGCACAACTGCATACATTCCTAGTTTTGACGGCTAGGTATATAACGAACAACGTCAATAGCAAAGTGCCAGATAAACCTACTATTGCTATTGTTCAATCCATGTTTAACGGTATTTATCCCAAATAGAAGGTACATCATGCGACAATATACAAACTTGTACGGTGTGTTATCTGTTACATGCCAAAACACTTCTTATGAAGTTGTTGTATCACCAAAAACAGAACAAGTGTTATTCCCAATATCTCCGCGTATGTCTGAACAAGATATTCTCCGTATCTTGTTGAATCATCGTGTGTTTGATGATAAGCGCAATCGTGATAGATTGGCAGTTATCGGTAGAACCTTGCACACAATGCGCGAGAAAGTATTTGCAGAACTAAAGAAACATTCTGTGGTACTATCGGCAGACTTCTTCGATTTGCCTGATGAACTGCAGGCAACGCGCATCGGCAATGAAACCACGTTTGATAACTGCGATATTATGTTACCGAACACTTCACCAGTTACCTGTGTGGCTAACGTATATCCAACACCGTTTAAAGAAACAGTTGCAGATATGTATGCTATCTCAGACTACCTTGCAGAGGTATCTGACCATGTGGATTGATTATAAAATAGTCGTACTATTTGGTTTCGCCGTAATTCTTTTGCTCGTTTTGGTTGTTCTGTTGACTAGGACAATTACTTTGAACTCAATATCTAACGGCTACATTAGCCGAGAGGCTGCAGAGGGTTATGTTATTTGTTTGTATAACTTGGTTGAAAAGGATATTATACCTAATACTATCAAGCAATATCCTAATGTCGTCAAGTTGTGTGAAGAACACAAAACAAAACTCCGAATAACAAGAGACAGTATCTTAAAAGGTATATGGAGAGTAAGATGAATACTTCTGCTGCTGCTGCTGCTGCTGCAACTGTTGAACTAGATACCCTAGTATCTAGTATCCATGCGCTACGCACAATAAAGCCGATATTGTGGAAAATGGCATTAGATAAACACGCCAGCCAAATCGCAGATTATAAAAACAAATTTGGTTTAACGCCTACTCCTACGAGGTCATAATATGGTACATCTAATGAATGACGTTCACGTTTCTATGTTGCGTAAAGAAACGGTTGTACGGCTAGTTAGTGCTAAACGTAAACGCAAGTTACAAAAGAAAGGCATCATTTGCTACTGGTCAGTAGTACATGATTCGTGGGTGTGGGATATGCCGGCAAAATCAAAAAGTCATGCTAACATTAGTGATTGGATGAGTTTATTGGAGCCGCTTGTAAATAATGTTGTAGATCAAATGAGTAAGCAAGCCCAACGCGACCGCGCTAACGATCCAGATATTATCAACGGTGATTTTGTACATGTTGCTATTCGTGAATTACCTACCTCTAAAGGAGAACAATAATGGAACAACCTATAGAAACACCTTCATCAAGATGGCATGCTAATGGTGAAAAAGATCCACATGCAGGGCACTATGATAAAGAACGCGCCGCTCTGTGTCTTGGACAATACACTGATGATGAAATAGCAAATGGTGCGTATCTAAACTACGATCAACCACTCAATATGCGCAAGCTGTTGGCCGATGAAGAAGGTTATCACACACCTATTGTTTGGATGCAAGCCGTAAAAGATCGCATCCGTTGGTTATCCCGCGCTTTGCAAAAATCCGAGGCTGAATGTTTAGAATTGCGTAAGCGTTTAGCACAATACGAAAATAAGGAATAAAATATGACGGCACATAAAGAAATACCTGAGCGTTTACTAGAGTACATTTGCCACGTTATGGAAGAGTATAAACGCCGTGTACCCGACACTGTTTATGCTCACCATAAACGCGATATTGGGTATGTTGTTATCGAAGCCCAACCACCCGGTGAAAACGATTTTAGTTATCTATACGACAACGATCTGGATGTAATCATTGAAACGATAGTTGATGGGCATTATCAAGTTTACGATAAATACTTTGTGTCAAATACACATACACAAATTGTCGATTACTACAGACCTCTTCTGGCCGCAGGTACTCACTATATAATGCAATCTAACAATGGTTTGATGTTTGTGTTTATGCGAACAGATTGCAGCGAAAGTTTGAAGCAACACACCGTAAATAAGTTGGGTTTGAAAATGATTCGCAAGGAATCCAAACAGACAGAATTGCGCCGTTCGATTAAAGCCTCTCTTATATCTGCTGGCCTTGTTGCAGAAAATTCCGAACCTACCGAACAGGCATATCTTGCGATAGAGCAAGTGCTTAGAAAACATGATGACTCTTTACCTCATGTGTGGTGCAATATACAAGATGGGAATTTCAGTAATTCGTGGGTACCTTCTCAACAACATTGGAATACACCTATCGAAGAACTTATTTCACACACAGAAGAACCAGATATGCGTGTGTGGAAGTTATTGCGTTATGAGTGTGTGTCCGATACCGATTTTCAATTCAACAAACTTATGAGATTACGATAATGGAAGATAAAGATTTAAAACGTATAAGTGCTCGTTTGAAAGGGTTGGAAGATAGACAAACCGAGATTACGGATGGGTTAACTTCTTTGCAGAATACTTGTGCCGAATTATTACATATAGTTTCTGGTGATGCAGAGCGAGAAGGTTCAGTTAAACCACCACGTAAATCTAAATCAAAGAGTCGTGTTACCGAAGCCATGGCAGAATCATTTGTTCAAGTTATGAATGAACTTTTTGACATCATTTATAAAAACGATGTTCAAACTATTTTCTACGAACATATTGGCGTTCTTATTGTTACTACCCAAGTTAGTGGCAGAGGTCCATTTGCGCAATTGATGGCGCTGTATGGCAACTTTAACGATGTGCTAAAGGACTACGCTGAAATACTAGTAGCCTTTATAGATGATAGGGATGAGGACTCGGAGGAAGAATTACCTGATACCGAAGTCTTATCTGACCGTATTGAAGGATTGTTAGAATCCGGTGCTCGTATCCGCCTGTATTATAGCTCTGGTAATGTTGCTTTTGGTTTGTACAATGTTTTATTTCCAGAAGCAGGATTACAAGCATTTTGTGAGAGTAATTTGGTATTCTCTGCACTACCAAAAATAAACATTTAATTGTTGCATCCTGTTTTAAAATATGATATAATGAGTTGTCAGAGAAATATCTATCCTGTCTACACTTTGTAGGTATAGCTCATAATCCATATTCAAATGTTTGTAAACTTCAGGAGTATCAAATATGCTTAAATCTGTAAAAGAATTGCGTATCCCACAAAATGCAACACCTGCGTTGCGTACTTCAATTTCCAATGCTGCTCTTATAAAGCAAAACATTGCCACATTGGAGGACGACTGTGTTGTAGAGCGTACGCCTGCGGAAGTATTGCGTACACGTATCGAAAACATTATTGTCACGTTGCCTGCTATGTTTAATTTGCAAGGCCACCAATCTGATTTGGAATTAGAAATCGCTCAAGCATTTAAAGATTGGGGATTGTTGTCGGATGTGGAAGCAGAAGCGTTTATGTCAGGTAAAAATGTTCCAAAATCTGTACCCGTAACCGAGAGTCAGACGTTTGTGAAACCATTTACTTTCCGCACCTACGCTGATCGCCTCAGTATTTGTGGTATACCAAGTAGTATTTCACAAATATTGTATAATCACATAGATGATCGTGGTGTCGTGCCAATATCTGGCTCACAATCACAGTGCCGTAACTATTTGTTTGATACGGGCCTTCGTATTATTGCTATGTCAATTGATGAACGCAAGATAATGTTGGAAGCATTTCGTGATTCTCTCGTCGGTATTATCAATAGCACTTTATCTGCTGGTGATGCAGGCTACGCACTGCTGAATAGATTCCAACTACCTGCATTATCGGAAACTATGTTGTGCTTAGCTAAAGAAGTTGATTATGCTGATGTCTTGCGTAGATCATTGAACACAGCGTTTGGTAAAGATTTAGCACCAGCATACAAGAAGTTGATTCTCGACCTTATGGAAATCGACCAAAATGTTTATAATTGGACTTACGATGCAAAAGAGATTTACGATAAGTATGAATTACATTCTAGTAAAAGTCCTTCTACAGAAGTGCTATTGCATCACGTAAAACAATTCCGCGATACTTTGATCGAGTGTTTAAAGTTTGCTAATGTTTCTGCTGATGCTTCGTATGAGGAAAAATCCACTCAATGTTTGGCACTCAGTGTTTTGCGATTAATCAAAGAAGACTTTGCTTCAATCCGAATGTTCACCACAATACACGGTGAAAAGTTTCCAGCAGACTTTAATTCTAGCCTAGCTAGACTTGCTGCTGTGGAAGAAGTTGTAGCTGAACACAACACTGCCCGTGCTATCGCTGAAAATATGAGTTTGAAAGAATTGTATCAAATCATAAGCGATAGCATTAAAAAACAAAGTATGGAGGTATCTGGTGTTGATTAGCATTAAAATCGTTCGGCCTTGAAATTGTAATCTTTCAGACTAGAATATACACCTAGTCTGAATTAGTTTCTTTTGTTGTAAACATTAACCGCTGTTCTTTAATTACTCTTGGAGTTACTTATGTCTACTGTAAAACTTTTGAAAAAATACATCGGCTACAAAGTAGTATTGGCTGATAAAACTCGCACCGCTGTTTCACAAGTTCTTGCTACTACGTTCAAACTTGAAAATGGCTCACGTATTAAGCCAGAGTCTTTGACTTTATCTGGTACTACGTTGAAAGAAGTGGTTGCAGCTAAAGCAGTGCAAAAGAAAGCAGCGCCTGTTGCACGTGGTACTGCGCGTAACACTAAGCCTGCTGCTTCTGCTAAATCATCTAAGGCCAAAGATTGGTCAACCGCTCCACGCCGCGAATGTGTTGATGAATTGTTGGCACGTGAAGTGTTTACTAAGCGTATCGACCAACAAGGTTTGAGTATTGATGAATTGCGTGAAATGTGTGCTAGTGGTAAAGTCGGTAAGAAAAAGCCAGCTGCCTCAACTAAACCTGCACGTGGAACTACTAAAGTAACAGCTTCTGCTAAACCAACGCGCGGCGCTAAAGTAAATGCTAAGCCCACTCGCGCACCGAAAGAAGAATCTCAGAAGCGTTTGCGTAGTATTTCAGCGTTCAACGATAAGAATGTTACCTCGATTGAAACTTTGTTGAATACTTCTGCACTGTCTGATTTTATCAAGCAACAAACTGGCTTCGATGTAGAAGTAGCCGCATTTAATACGTTGCACCTTGATCGCCGTTGTACGTTGCAGATCGGTTTGGTACCTGCCGATGCAGATGAAGATGAACGTGCAGCATACATGGTCGAGCTTGATGAAGATGCCGAAGAGGCAGCGGAAGAAGACGACGAATTGGATGCAGATGATGACTTGGAAGAGTCTGCCGATTCTGATGACGACCTCGGCGACCTAGACGAAGAGGAAGAGGAAGATGAAGAGGAAGATGAAGATGAAGAATCGGACGATGAAGAAGAGGAAGAAGATGACCTCGATGAAGAAGACGAATCTGATGATGACGAGGAAGAGGAAGATGACGAGGAAGAAGAATCTGATGACGACGAAGAAACCTCGGATTTAGATGCCTTGAAAGAACTTACAGGTTTAAGCGAATCTAAACTACAACCTCTTATTGCTGCTTGGTATGAAAATGAAGAAGTTGAAGAAAAACTGGGCCGTGACGAATTACCGTTAGGCACTAAGTTGATTAGCGCTAAATCTGGTAACACCTTGATCGTTATCGGCTTTGACGATACTAAGGATAAAGTAGCCTTGTTTGATACCGCAGCATCTTCTGTAACCTGTGCAAACATTGTTACCGTTGCCAAAATGGAAGAAGCGGATTCCGATGAAGAAGACTTGGAAGAAGCGGATGATGAAGATGAAGATTTAGAAGATTAATAGTAAATCGTAATTTGTCGCTCTACCTACACAAGTGTAAATAAAGTGTGTAGGTAGAGCACACTATCCTTCATCCTTATCCTCTTTATATGAGATTACTGAAAATGGCAGAAAAGAAGAAAGTTAAAAAGTCGGTGAAACCAGCTACGTCTGCAATCCCGGCTAAGAAAAAGAAAGCTGTATCTAAGCAGGAAGAAGTTGTCTTGAAAAAGAAAAAGTCTTCTTCAAAAGAAGAAGCCCCTGCTAAGAAAGTTAAGTCTGGTAAAGCTAAACCAGTACGTGTTAAGAAAGTTAAAGAAGTACCTGTGTACACACCTGTAAAAGAAAAACTCAATCGTACTCAATTGATTGAACACTTGGCAGAAGAAACTGAATTAGATAAGAAACAAATCAAGTCAGTATTGGATGCTATTGAACAAGTTATTTTCGGCAGTGTTACACATAAGGGTGTTGGTGAATTCCAAATTCCTGGTCTTTTGAAAATCAAAACAGTACACAAACCTGCAACTAAAGGTGGTGAGAAGAAAAAGAACCCCTTCAAACCTGGTGAAATGATGATTACTAAAGCCAAACCTGCAACGGTTAAAGTTAAGATTCTGCCCCTTAAGAAACTCAAAGACGCAGCAATCCCTCCAGCAAAAGTTAGTAAAAAGTAATCACAGTGTGAACATAAAAAGAGGCTTTTGCCCCTTTTGTGCAAAGGATACTATGAAAACAAAAATATCAATACGTCAATCCAAAGAACGCGCACAGCGTATCAAACAATTAATAGTCATAAAGCTATTAAATCATATAGAGTCCGACGAAGTTTCTATTCGTCAAATTGCCTTGCTAACAAAAATAAGCCAAGAACGTATAGGACTCCTATTAAACCCAACTATCCTATCTTTAGATTTAATTGTGTTGAGTTCTGTGTGCCATGTGCTTGGATTGCGCATTGTTGTCAATCGCACTAAGATTTAAGGAATTAATTATGTTTAATCGTGTTCGCAGTGACGCTAATGAGTTTCGTCCTGGATTGTTTGTTAATCGTGCCTTGTTGTCTATCGGTATATCAGATACAACCGATAACGGTAATCTGATGCCTGGTTTATTTCCTTATACGTTTGCTTGTTACGATCCACGTTCCGTGAATCTTGACCAGTTGCATGTGCGAGTTTCCAAACTGTCTGATGAATTGAAAGCATTTTACACTCAGGTATCTCAATCGTTTAAATCACAGACACTCCAATGGTTTGCATTCCCCGTGAACGTGAATGGTAGTTATGAAATCTGTGTTATGAATACACAAACATATATTGAATTCCGAAAAGGCAATATTGAAGATTTGCAAATTGATGGTTGTATTTCTTTAATTGGGGAATCTGACCTACCCTTTGTTGATGAACTCTCAGGATATTACTCATGTTAGCAAAATCAATAAAATCACGCCAGTTATTAGAATTGTTTAATACACTAGCAACAACTCATACTTCTAGTGTTTGTAATACACCTGAGCACTTACAGGGTTCCAGTATTGATATGTTACTAGGGGATAGGCGTATCATGCAACGACTTCCAAGAAAGACCGTTGTGTCTATATGTAAATCCGCGCGTGGAGGTGATTTAAAATCAATGCTTACATTATCTATGATGTATTCAGTTGGTTTAGGTGTACCTAAAGATGCGCACCTAAGTATTTGCTGGGCTAGCATGTCTATCTTAGAAGCCCCTCCAACTCCATTGAAAGAAATATATGATGCTTTACGTAGTCACGTATTGTGCATGACGGATGATTTTGTTTATCCAACTAGTCTTACCGCAATTCACAACTATTTTAGACCACCAAAAGCAGTATCGCACGACCAGATTAAAAAGCTCAATGGTCGTTATCGTGTATCTCCTGTATACAGCGGCATGCCTATAAATCTTGTTTATCGTTTCGCAGGTGGAGATTGTTTTCTCTATGATGTATTCTTTGATAAAGAGAAGGTTCTTTTAGATAAAGTTCATCGCTTAGATATTCCAAAACAATTTGGTGTTATTCGTAGTAAATCCACAATTGATGATTACCGTACACGCGCTAAGAAACTCGCAGAAGACGATACACTCGACCTTATTGTGATATCTGGTACATTGGTCGTGCCTCGTTCTTTGCGGTCTTACGTTCGTAATAACTATCCAAAGTGTAGTTCAGTTTACGAGTTGTTTAACGCATTCCTAGAAGATAATAGAGAACGTAAAAACTTTGTAGACCCCAATGATATTGAAGGTATGCAGAAAGATTTGGAATCTACACGCAAACTTCTTGGCACTATTAAAGACGGTACTCTGGAATCTAAGATGCGCAGCGAGTACAACAGAAAACGCAAGAACTACAAAGCGACAAAAGATCTTTCTTTGAAAGATGACTGCTTGCGTTTGAAAGCAGAACATCAAAAACTGAAATCCGGTGCTTTATTACAGGAGTGTAAAGATACAATACGTAGATTGAAAGCGAGTATTGAAACATGCGAATCCTCCCAAGAGCAGGATAAGCTGAACCACAAGTACAGCTACCTTGAAAACGTATTCCAGTTTGTTGCAACCACAGCCTATTACTACAATGAGGCTAAAAAGCGCATAATGTTGCCAATAACTTCAAACTTTAAATCACACATGAGTAGTTTGGGTTTCGATGTTAGCGGTATACTGGAGTCTGTGCATATAGTTACAGACAAGTTTGATACCAAAACCGTGTTATCTAAATTGCGTGATCCAGAATACGTTGTTCGTGGGCTTGTATTTCAACCCATTGACGTAAGTGTAAATAGTAAAGCATTATCAATCAACATAGAAAGGTAGGGTACTCACTATGAGTCAAGATCAAAATGAAAACGCACCTAATTCACTATCTGCGCAGCAAGCTCAGCAGATTGCATCTTCACAACCATCACCAGAAGGGGTCATTATGTCGCAGCAGCCACAAGTCGCTACCGAAGAAACTGCAATTAATACGCAGTTGGTAGAATCTAACGTAGAGGTAGTACGTACACCCACAATCGCCGATTTATTGGGTGCAGATTCTACTTCAGTATTTAAAATCCAGCCGCGTTTTTTGCTTACGTTCACACCACGTGCGTATGATACATTACCAGATAAAGTTGTTATCCACGGTAACTACTACAACTTACGCAGCCCACTTGCAACTGGTGAAGGTTCTGCCGCTAAGCCATTTGGTATTGTTCGTGAAGGGTTTGCGAATGCTGTTAAGTATTTGAGCGAATTGTCTGCTTCTACTAATTTGTCATACTTCGGTAAAGCTGCGGATGCTGATTTTGCAGTACAGTCATTGTCTGAACAAATTGCAAATACAGTGCAGTCAATCTTTTTAGAATTTAATAACGGTTCTGATACATTCGACATTCCAGAAAATGGCTTGAAAGATTACGTACACGCTGTAAGTGAAGACGGTTCACTTGATGTTAATTCGGAAGTTGAATACGTTGAAATTGATGTATCAAACATTTTCAACGTAGTTGTTTCTCCAACATTGAGTGTTCTTGAAACTGGTACTGTAATCAATATAAACGTGAATGTTAATGTTGTTATTCCACGCCTAGTTGATTCCGATACACCTGTTAAAGATATTCGTATCATGCACCGCATTGGTGAAAACTATGCTCGTTCATTTGGTATCGGTACTGAAAACTTCCGTAGTGCATTAGTGTTAGATAGTTCAAACTTGTTAAACGCAGATACTCAAAAGCTTATTGCCTCGTACAGCGAAGAAGGTGTTGTTGCTGATGTTGTTAATTACGGGTATTTTGAACAAGCGACTGCTAACAATGAGGACCGCCTTGAAATTCTGCCTATTGGTACAACTGCTCCTGACGCATTTAACTCCGTATTCGCGTTCGGTGGTGATTTACTCATTATTGCAGCCTCGTTTCCAAAAGAAGCTGTTCCAGTTGCACAACCTACACCTGTCTTGAAAAAGAAAAAGAAATTGTTAAAACGCAGCCGTTAATCGTAAAACTGTAAATAAGTAATACGATAAACAAACTTCTACAAAAGGAGAATAACATGGCTGCAGGCTCTCGCCGTCTAGCTCGTTCTGATCGGGTATCAAAACGCTTACGCGGCATTAAAAAAGGTACAGGTATCAAATTGAAAGGTGCTATACATGTATTAAATGTGTATGCCTTGGTACCTGTTCAAGTGAATGGTTTTCTTGTTTCAATGAACAAGAATTTCATTGTCTTCCGTCACAAGAAAACTAACGCAAGTAAAAAGACCCGCGTTAGTACATTTCCAAGAAATTCTGTGATTGAAGTGTTTGGTCAAGTCGGTGAACCTTCGCAAGTTACAATGTGGCGCCGAAACTTGATTAGTTCTGTTCGCGGTCGTGTCACGTTGAACAATAAACAAGGCTCTGTAACTGTTATTGACTTAACTAGTGAAGAACCAACGACTATCTTCCTAAACGATTCTATTGAAATCGAGTTGTTTGCGGATGAAGAAGAAAAGGCGCAACGTGCACCTAAGAAACGTAAATCTCGACCTGTAGTGGAAGAGGAAGACGAATCTGACGAGGATGATGAAGATGACTCCGATGAGGAAGACTTTGAAGAATCCGATGATGAGGAAGAAGACGAAGACGAAGAAGACCTCGACTAGTCAAAAGTGTAAATAAGTTTTGTAGTACCACATTCACAGTAACCCTAGATATAGGAAAATCGAAAAATGGCTAAAAAGAAAGCAGCTCCAGTTTTAAACATTAGCGAATTGTTGGCAAACGCTTACCTGAATCTTTTGATGGAAGCTAAAGAAGCCGGTCTTGAAACTATCGAAGAACTGATTGCCCAGATCGAACCTCTTGCCGGCGATTCAGACTATGAGTCTGACGAAGACGAAGACGATGAGTCTGACGAAGACGATGACGATGATTCGGATGACGATGAAGACGATGATTCGGATGACGAAGACGATGATTCGGATGACGAAGACGAAGATGATTCGGATGACGAAGACGAAGATGATTCGGATGACGAAGACGAAGATGATTCGGATGACGAAGACGAAGATGATTCGGATGAAGATGAAGACGAAGATGAAGACGAAGATGAAGACGAAGACGAAGATGAAGACGAAGACGATGAAGATTTTGATGACTAGTCTTAGTCCGTTACCTATTTAGTTTCAATTCGTTGCCAGATTTACAGTGAGGTTAATTTGACCTCACTTTTTAAAACAAATTTAGTTTATTCGACTAGATACAAACCTTTAATATTTTGGAGAAATGAATTATGGCTAAGACCATAGAAGTGCCAGCAGGTGAATTCAACCGTGCTTTGAGAAAACAACAACGCGCTGCCGCAAACACCGTTAAGTCTATCGAACGCGCTCTTGAAGCTGCACAAGCCGTTGCTGCTGGTGTTGAAGAACAACTCGCCCTAGTTAGTGGTGAAGCGCCTGCTAAAAAAGGCAAGAAAGTAAAAGCTGAAAAATCAGAAAAGAAATCTGGTAAGAAAGCTAAAGTTGCCAAGTCTGAAAAGGAAGAAAAACCTTCCAAGAAAGACAAGAAAGCCGGCAAGAAAGTAAAAGCTGAAAAGGAAGAAAAACCTTCCAAGAAAGACAAGAAAGCTAAAGCTACCAAGTCTGAAAAGTCAGGTAAGTCTGAAAAGAAATCCGGTAAGAAAGACAAAGTGAAAGTTAAAAAATCTGCAAAGCAAGCTGATGATGACTTCGGCGATTTTGACGACGAATAATAAGCATTAGTGGTTTAATGAAGAAGTTGTGTTAATAAAAATAGCGGCTATTTAGCCGCTATTTTTCTATCTGAGGTGTCGGTTATAATGCACTGGAAACATTCGCGTTATCAAATTTTAAATACTATTGTTGCAAACTGCCACACGTATGATGAAGCGTACCGTGTATTGCGCGAGTTGGAAGAAGACCGCAGCTTGTCTATTGATCTTGCCTTGGCAGAAAGTAACAGGGCAAAAGCCAAAGTCTTATCTTCTAAGACTATATTGAATGATGATGAGGAGCAGCAGTATAACAAGTTAAGATCGCAAGCCGATTTAGATGAAACAAGAGCAAGACGCGATGTTGCACAAGCCTGTTTAGATGAAGCTAGACGCGAATTAGAATTTATACGTGAGTTGATTGTACTCATTGACCCTCATAGAACGTATAAAGATTTACCAGATTATGAAGCTCACCAACGCATACAATTCTTAGAGTGGAAACTTGACCTAGTCTGGAAATCCTACAGTATGATATGTGCAGTTGGTAATATCTCATACGATCATTTCATTAGTATAAAGATGCATCCACACGCAGATAAGATAATGCCTGTGATAAACGAATTCTTGTCCATGTCTCGTACTGGCGAACACGATAAGTTATTATCATTTACAAAGAATGATGTGTTCTCTAAGGTTTGTTCTGAACAAGAAATTTATATAGCCTCACCTATATCCCACACGTTGGAGCTACATTATGAACTTCCAGGAACTACAGTCGCAACTGCAGGACTTGAATTCAAAGATTCAGGAACTGAGTAGTCAGGTATATAGATTATTATCTATTGATGATGCTTATACTTTTGTGTGTTACTACGATTTAACTGAAATGCGTATGGATTATACTCTGCTATGTAACGGCATAGAAGTTAAAACATTGCAAGGTATTCCAATTCCTGTATTTTTGTCGTATTCGCGTTTGCTCAAATCTGTTGAGCATTGGCAAGACGGTACTGTTACTGAATTCCCTATTGCTGTTGTACTACATGAAGAAGTATGTGACGATAAGGAAAACGAGTTTAGTTTGGACGAAGCTGAATTGAGGTAACACTATGTTTAGTGTTTATGCGTGTGGTTGTGTAAAGAAGAATGTATCTTGTGTATCTAGGTGCGAAGAACATGAGCGCCACGTTGTATCTACGTTCAATCTACATATACCTACCGACCACAATAAAAAGACTTACCGCACGGATAACACAACTATTGTGTATGACGATATTCTCACATCTTTAAATAACATGCGTGATAAAAGTGTATCTCTGATTTGCACGTATCCTAATCAAACAGAGTTTTGGGCTAGGGAAGAGTGTGGCACTGTTCGCTATCAAGATAAACTGTTTAAGCATTACTACAGATTATTAAATGATAATGGTTATGTTGTACTCTTGGTAGAGTCGAACTTAATAATGCCTGCAACGTATGCCGCGCATGAATATAATTTTATAGTCCACTCTATAACTTCTATTAACACACCAGAATTGATTAATGTTGATTGTTATGTTTCTGATTCCTCGAAATTTGCTATAGTATTATCTAAATCAGAAACGCCACCAACTGTGCCTAAATCTCTATTTAGTTTATTGCGTAACGTCAAAGGCACTGTACTTGACACCTCGTGTTTCATTACAGATATTGTACTCCAATCGAGTTTAACTAATCGCACGATAGGTTTGTGTTGTAATATACACCACTACAATACTATCGTAAGTGCTTTAAGGAAACGATGATATGCCAAAGAAAAAGAAATATGTTCCTATAGCAAAATCTAAATCGAATACTAGTGGTAAGCCAAGTGCTGCTAAGAAAGAGGCTATGGATCGTGCAAAAGGGAAAAAGATGAAACCTAAACCACCTAAGAAACAAAACGACTATAACGTAAAACTCAGTTCCCTAAATCCAAAAACTCCTAAGCAGTTGCCCGAGACATACCACACGTTAAAAGGTATGACACTTAGGCAACTGCTTCGTGGCACTCCAAAGTTATTTATCAATAACGCTGCTGATGTTATCGTCACAAAGGTTGCTAAGACGAAAACAAAATCAGGTATGCCTGCAATGAGCTGCATAGCTTATACTTCTGATCCTTATCGTCCACACAAATTGCGTAGAGACCATAAGCTGCATATTATTGGCCTCGATAAAACTAAAACTAATACGCCAGATTTAATAACCCCTGTAAACAAACATAAGAAGGTCCTAGTAAGTTGCGATTGTATTGTAGGAGAGACCAGAGTTCTAACGTCAGATGGCTTAAAGACGGTATTCGCTATAGTAGAAGAGCCAAAACCTTATCATTTTCCTATACAATATGATATAAATGGCACATTGCATAGCGGTACTGCACCCTACTATAAGGGTGAAGCAAAGGTATGGAAAATTACATTAAGTAATGGATTAAGTATAACTGCAACAAAAGCACACAGATTTTTACAGCATGTGAATCTAGGTAATTGTAAGTTATTGGAGCAGTGGACAAGATTAAAAGACCTAAATGTTGGAGATAAACTTTTAACACACGAAAATAAGCAATCAAAAGTTACACGGGACACCGAATTTTGGGAATGTTTCTTTTTGGGTGTTATAGAAGGATATGGAACACGTCAGCGTTTAGGTACACCTACATTAAAACTGTATGGGCATAAAAAATCTATATTGAAGCCGCTTACAGCATTAGGCGTTGTAAGTAATATTACAGATACCTCGTGTGGAAAAGGAATCAACGTATTCTTTAATCACAGAGCACTTGAGATTTGCTATAAGCACGATTTTAAACATCATTCTGGAATACGATTCGGCTCTTTAAAATCTACTATTGGATATCTTTCTGGATTAATAGCTACTGACGGAACAACGTATAAAGAGGGTGATTTTCTGCTTCGTGGCAATAAAGATACTCTATCTAATCTAAATGAAGCATTGCTATCTTTCGGCTATACTAGAACTACCATTTATATGGAACGTGCATCGGGTATTTCTGAAAACAAGATAAATGGCATCCAATTAACATCAACTAAGGAATTATGGGCAATTAGATTTAGTAGACAATCCGGTTTGTTGGAGCAAATTGTTCTGTCTAAATACCACAAGGATCGAATTGATTTTGATAAGCCTATGCAGCCGCGAAAACCATTTGTTACAATTGTTTCAATTCAGTACGCAGGCAAGCAAAAGGTATACGATATAACTGTACCGGGAGTAGAACGATTTGTTGCTAATAGTCTAATCGTACACAATTGCGAGGCATTCGTATTTGGAGGTGCTGAGTATGCTAACGCTACACGCGGTGCTAGTCGTATTGTTTATGGTAATGGTAATCCACCTGTGATAACAAATCCTGGTCTCCACCCATTTGCTTGTAAGCACCTCGTGGCGTTTGCTTACAAAATAATTAAGAGCGATATGTAAAACTGTAAATACTGTAAATACTGTATGTAACCACTCAACTTTTTAGGAGTAATCTTTAAATGACAGAACAACTCGAACACAATACCGAAGAATCAGAAGTAGAACATAAATTGCGTTATGATTTGCAAATGGCTCAACAAGAAATTCGAGAATATGCGCAGCAATTGCAAAGCGCACGTAATCAAGTACAAACAGCATCGGTGCGTATTGCTGTGTTGGAAGAACAACGCGATAGTCTTACAAAACAATTGACCGAAGCAAACTTCAATGCGCGTATCGCACAACAAAACACATTGAATGACTATAACAGTGTACTGCAACGTGAACGTGAGTCCTTTGCTATTGAACGTGCCGGTCATCACCAAGAGCTTACCGAAGTCCGTGCTGAATTGGCAGAAGTATTTGAAAAGTTCGGACTTATTAAACACAAGCAAAAACTTTCAGAATCTGAATATTCCCAAATCTTTGACGCGGCCACATGGTTGTTGAATGTTGCTAGTAAATTCAACGGTAACATTGAAAAGACCTTAGGAACAGAATTGGATATCGCTTCGGTTATTGAAGCATCGCGTAAATATCCTCTGCTTCGCACCAGCCACGAAAAGATTACCAATTCTAAACTGAAGGAAATCTTCAACTTTATTGACTAACACTCGGTGCGTATATGTCGTCTGATAAGAATTTAACTGGCGAACAGATACAGCAAGTGTTAGACTTAAATCTGTATAAAGCGTTAGAGCCAATAATTCTTTATACAGATTTATTTGACCAACAGGTAGCTTACATCCTGTCTGTTGTGTCAACTAATAGTAAGAGAAAGCCGAGTTCATTGCCTCGTACTCGTACAGTAGAGCTACTTTGTCAGTATCTTTTCACCAAGGATCGTGCGGAGAAGTTTTCTATTCTGCGTGAGGCAAGAATTGAGCGCTCTTTTTTGCACGTTTTCGCCAATCGCTTTCTACAACGTATCTCAAACTATTTGACCAAGTACAACACGTTCTTAATGTGTGATACAGATAATCGAATTTTGCTAAAAGGTGAATTGGATACAATTGCACTACAAGCGGGTTGCAGTCACAGGCAACACTTGTACGTTATAGCCACAGTTTCTTATAGTTACTTGGAGCACTTCTATAAATATCGTGCTCAAGTGTTAGAGAAATATATTAAACATGCTAGTAGCCAAGCAAAACGATTCACTACATCTAATGGTCCTAATTTTGATTTCAACGATGTTCGTCAAACCATTTTAAAAAGTATGCTACTCGCAATTGATAAATATGACAGTAATAAAGGTGCGTTCACCAGTTATATAAATCAATGGGTTCTAAATGCACAAACCTGTAATACGTCAGAGCATGAATATGGTATAGCGTACACAGTGCCACAATCGCAGAGAAAGAAAATCGCAGAACATACCACAGGCTTTTTGAATCACAGTGTTAGCTTAGATGAATTAACCGATGATGATGGTCAAACAAAAAGTTTACATAGTGTTATTGGTTCAGACGAGGCGTACCACGATGATGTTATCGCACAGAATCAGCGGGATATGTTTGTTCAGAAAATTGCTAAATTGGCTGATGTTCGCGGCTGTGTTAGATTGTTCTTTGATATTGGTGAATACTTCTCGCAAGAGGAAATTTCTAAAATGCGTAAACACACTGCCGAAGAGTGTAAATAAAAGTTTTATCACTAGGAGTTACTTGTATGGCACAAAAAGGTATAGGCTCTGCTAAGCCTAGAAAAGGCAATAACGATAGCGCTAAGCTGGAAGAAGTTATCGACATTTACAAATTCCAAGATCACCCCGATGAGTGGGTTCGTATTCGTTTATTAGAAAAGGGTTTGATTGCAGTTCGCCGTCACTGGTGTAAAATCGCAGCAGGTAAAACTAAGAAGTTAGTAACTGTTCCACGTTTCTGTATTTCATTTGACCCTGAGAATGAATCTGAGCCAAAAGCTGGTGTTGTTTGTCCATACTGTGAAGCTGACACTGGTGATCGGGATACAAGCCCCGTAACCTCAGAGTTCTTTTATCTAACTAACGCAATTATTCGTGATTTGCAAGAAGATGAACCTGCACGTAAAGCAGAACCAACTTCAAAAGAAAAGAAAACAGGCATCAAAGACATTAAATCAAAATCTTGGACTCCTGTTCGTGTTGTACGTTTGACCAACGGCGTTGTATCACGCATTCAAGAGCTTGGTGAAACAAATATCGTTAAAGATAAAAAGAGTGGTAAGAAGAAATCATTCGATTTGTCTCACGTTAAATACGGCGTTGACATTAATGTGAAGTTTAAGCCTAAAGCCTCGGGTTCTGAAAAGTATTCTGTCGATAAAGCTGATGATGGTCGTTGTGCTATTACCGAAGAAGAAAACGAGTACCTAGTATTTGAATTGTCTGAAGGTTTGCTTGATCTTTGTGGTCGCATGGATCCAAAACAAGCGAAAGAAGACTTCAAACGTATGGAGCTTGTTGGTGGTGAAGAAGTAGATGACGAAGAAGATGAGGATGATGAAGTCCCATTGAAGAAGAAGAAAAAGAAATCCAAGTTTGACGATGACGAAGATGAGGACGATGTTCCTAAGAAGAAGAAAAAGTCTAAGTTTGACGATGATGAAGACGAAAAGTCTTCTAAGAAAAAGTCCAAGTCAGGTAAAAAGAAAAAGTCTAAGTTTGACGATGATGACGATGATGAAAAGCCTTCTAAGAAAAAGTCCAAGAAGTCTAAGTCAGACGATGACGAAGATGAGGACGATGTTCCTAAGAAGAAAAAGAAATCTTCAAAGTTTGACGATGATGAAGACGAAAAGTCTTCTAAGAAATCTAAGTCTTCGGATAAAAAGAAATCTAAGTCTGATGACAAGAAATCAAAATCAGGCAAAAAGAAATCATCCAAGTTCGATGAAGATGATGACAACTGGTAACAGTAGAAGTTTGCAGTTGGGTTAAGGGGGCTTCGGCCCCTATTTTTTCGCTCAAACCTTATGGGGATTAATAAGTGGCTAAACTAGCAAAATCTGCCAAACTTAAAAATGCTGATGCGTCTGAATTAGCTGCGTTTGATCCATACGCGCATTTAGACAAATCAATCGACTCGATGGAAAAACAGTTTGAACTGAGTGCTATGTCGTTTGATAAGAACGAACCTAGATTCAGTACAGGCTTACTATCACTAAACATTATGCTGGCCAATGGCCTTCTTGGTGGTGGTTGGTATACCTGCTTCGGTGGTGAACAGTCGTGTAAGTGCCTTGTTGGTGATAGCTTAGTTGTAACAGATAGTGGTTTGTTGCGACTAGATGAAATATATTTGGAATCATCTAAATCTACGTTAGAAGGTTTCAACGATATTACACCTATTACTGTCGAATCTCATAAAGGTAAACGACAAGCTACTAAAGTTTACATAGGTAAAGGTTCTACATATCGTATCAAGACAAAACTAGGTGATGTTGTAGAAGGTTTGCCGGATCACAAGTTATGGAGTCTTGTTGACGGTAAATTTACGTGGACACGTTTAGATAAGCTAAAACAAGGTGCTTATGTTCCAAAGAAAATAGGTACTAATATATATGCCAAAGAGTCTGCAAAGTTTAATTTTAAACCAGATCTTGACTATATGTTTAAAATGACTGATAGTTTACGCGGTCTTGGTGATGTACATTATCCTAGTGAGATTTCAGAAAATCTCGCTGAAATTTTTGGCTGGTTAGTGTCAGAAGGTTCTCCGGATAACAGATTTCATAACAAGAATCCTTATGCACTTAATCGCTTTAATAAACTCGTAAAACGTGTGTTTGGACAACCTTGCAAAACGCTTACAGATAATTATGCAATAGCACATGGCTTAGTATTAAGATTTTTTAGTGAGTATCTTGGTAATGTAACATCTGCTGAGCGATTTACTCCTGTAAGTGTACGCTGTTCTCCTAAGAATATACAAACAGCTTACCTGCGTTCGTTATTTGAAGGTGATGGTGCCGCTATTAATTCAAAGAACGGTACAGTTACTCTTACAACGCTTAGTAGAAAACTTGCGGAAGAAACTAAGTACATGCTAGAAAACATGGGCATGCTTTGTTATATTAGAGAACGCACGACGTGGGCTACTAATGGTAGTGAATCTCAGATTGAAAAAGAAGCCTATGTTTTATCTGTACATCCAGATTTCGCACATGTGTTTGAATCTGAAGTTGGTTTTTTATCCAATAGAAAGAATGAAATATTACGAACACTTATTGAACGCAGCTTAAATAGTAAATCTGTAAACTCTCGTGTTGGTCCTACGAACACGTTACCGGGCGCGGAGCTTGCGGTACATTTAATAAATATTGTGAATCGTATAAGTCCAAATCTTGGAATATCCTGCAGCAGTAGTGGTCAGAGTTCTGTATTCTCCAATATTTCAACAAAAGACTTGCGTAGTGGTAAATCAGGATTAACAAGATGTACACTATCTCGTATTTTAAATTGTATTGTCGAATATAAGTTAGAAGATTCTCTACCAGACGAAGGTAAAGAATTAATTAAAACTTTGAAACACTACACAAACTATTATTGGACAACTGTAGACTACTCTAAACGTACTAGACTTAAAAAACTTGTGTACGATCTAAATGTAGAAGATACGCACTCCTATCATGTTAATGGTATGATTAGCCACAACTCCACCCTGGCAATGACCATTCTAAGTAGTATCATGTTGCAGAAAGATTTTCGTGGCAAGGCTGCGTATTTCGACTACGAAGGTAGTTCGCAGGCAGAGTACATTGAAAACATCATGCGTAGTATGGGCATCAAAGACAACATTGAAAGTGTGTTTGGTGTACAAGATGAAGAAACAGGTGATTGGATTGTTAAACCACGTGTACGTTATTACACTCCAGATACTGGTGAGAAGTTCTTCCACTACTTAGCCAAGTTAGAAAAACTATTACCGGATAAAGTCAAGAAAGGCGGACAGTGGTATTTCGTGTATGAAAATAACCGCGACAATCAGAAAGCCCTTAAAGGCCGTTATGATAAAGCGTTATTTAGTAAGTACAACCAATTCTACATTCCTGCTCCTGACGGCACCATTCAAGCCATCATACTGACAGACTCTTATCCAGCAATGTTACCCGATAGTGCAGATAAGAAAGAAGAAGGTGATAAAGGCTTGGCTTTGCAAGCGCGTATGTTTGCTGATGGTTTGAAACGTGTTAAGAGTGCTATGCGTAGAAAGCGTATTGTAGTTCTAGGCGTTAACCAACTACGTAAAGTACCGATGGCAATGTATGGACCTTCTGAGACTGAGCCATGCGGCGATGCTTTGAAGTACTTCAGCGATGTTCGTTTCCGCAATAGTTCTGTTTCTATTCCACACGGCAAAGGCATGTTGGAAGAAGAAGATAGTGTTATTGGTGACGGTGTTGATACGTACCGCTATATCAAAATTCGTACACACAAAAACAAACTCGGTGGTGTGCCAAACCAAGAAGTTACTTTACGTATTGTAGTAGAGAACGCTAATGGTACGGCTACTGGTTTCTGTCGTGTTTGGGATGCGTACACCTATTTGAAGCTAACGGGTCAGATTGGTGGTCAGCGCAACAAGATTAAATTCTTGGAAGGCTTTAATGTCGTCAAGAAAGATCCAAAGACACAGATCAGCAAAGAAGTTTACGTGGACTTTAAAAATCCATTTGCTGGAACAGTTGTTAATTGGTTAGATTTTAAAACTCTGATTGAAGGACACAAGGATGATATTAAAGCACTATGTAAAAAACTGAAAATGTCTAAGCCTGTCATGTTGCGCAGTTTCTTGGAAAATCAATGCTCTGATGGTTTGGGCTTCACTTACATGAAAGATGCAAAACGTGCCAAATCTGCGGAGAAAAGATCGGCAGATAAGTCTGATGCAGATGATGAAGAATAGTACGTTTAACGCTCCTTTTTAGGGGCGTTTTTTTTTTATTTGCACTTGTTTTGAAAATGTGATATAATGAGTTGTGAAAGAAATATCTATCCTGTCTGCACTTTGTAGGTATATCACATAGGCAAGATTGAAATGTTTGTAAATTCCACTAAATATCACTTTCGAGGTTTATATGTATTCACATTATTCTGATAACCCTACTCGCACAAATCGTGCAGTTCAAATCTATATTATTTTAATGGGTTATGCAACACGTGCCGAAACGCTGACGTACAAAGACCTAGCTGGTCATATAGGTTATGATGGCGCAGGTGTGTTTGCACAAACACTTGATATGATTCAAAACTGGTGCCAACATCACCAATTGCCTTTACTAACCGCAATTGTTGTGAACTCTGCTACAGGTGAGCCTGGTGATGGTTTACTCGCAGAAGATTTCTCAGAAGAACAAAACAAAGTGTTTGTATATAACTGGTATGGCATTACAGTACCAACTGCTCAAAACTTTGAAGATTTTTGGCGCATCGAGCAACAACGCCGTGCAAACAATGTAGTAGAACCAGAAGTAGCTTAACAGTAAATAAATAGGAGTAGCAATTGCTACTCCAACTAAATGTCATTAAATGTTCCACTAAATTTCACTAAAGGTAAATATCATGCAACAATTAGCTATCACTGCACCACAATACCCATTATCACACACTGTATTCCAAGCCCTGCACTACTCTGATGTTTATACAAGCGCAGATATGTTATTAGATTATCTCCTTGCGCATAACATTGATACTATGTTCGGTGTTCCAGGTGGTGCTATCGAACCTCTGTTGAATGCTGTATCTCGCAATCAAAAAGCATTTGGTCCTATCCGTTCCGTTATTGCTCGCCACGAAACTGGTGCAGCATTCATGGCAGATGGTTACTATCGTGAAACCCGCAAACTCGCAGTTGTGTTCAGCACTACTGGTCCAGGTACTACCAATTTAATTACTGGTGTTGCAAGCGCGTATTCTGATAATATTCCAATGCTTATCATCACTGCACAAACCCCATTACCAAAATTCGGCCGTCGTGCTTTACAAGAAAGTAGTTGTACTTCTGTAGACACTGTGGCAATGTTCCAAAGTATTACACATTACAACACTTTGGTTTCACATGCAGACCAACTTGAACACAAACTACGTGCGGCATTGTTAGCTGCTTATCAAAATAAAGGTCCAGTACACTTGAGTATTCCAAGTGATGTGCTTCGCCAAGATACCTGCAAACACGCTATCAAACGTGTCACGAACAATCACGACCATTTTGTTGATACGGATGCACTAAAAGAATTGTTAAATATCTTAGAGCAAGATAGCTCTATTGCTGTGATTGTAGGTGAAGGTTGCCACGAAGCTAGTCAAGAGATTATGGAGTTTTTGAATTTAACAGATTTACCTTTTATGTCTACACCAATAGGTAAATCGTTTGTTGATGAAACACATAAGAATTATTTAGGTGTTTACGGATTTGCTGGACACGCTTCTGCTAAACAATTACTCCAATCTACTCGCGTTGTTACAGTTATCGCAATTGGTTGCACTTTAGATGAGTTGAGTACGTCTGGTTGGAGTCCTGATTTGTTGAACTACAAATTGGTCCACATTGATAGTTGTGCAGAACATTTCACACGCTCTGGTATGGCTAAGTTGCAAGTGTACGGCAATATCAAGTACGTGTTTGAGTGTATGAATACTGAGGTTGAAAATCTTATCGGTGCGGAATTAGCGTGGAGCAATGTTTCAGATAAGACTCAATTAAATGCTTGCGGTGGTTATGCTGAATTGAAAAACTCCAAAGCCTGCACATTACCAAGTAGCACTATAAAGCCGCAGTATCTTATGCACCGCCTCAGTCACAATCTAGTAGACGATGCTCGTATATTTGTAGATGCTGGTAATAGTTGGGCATGGGCCACGCACTATCTAACACGCAAGAACAGTGATGGTAAGTATCACATTGCAATGGGCTTCGGCAGTATGGCATGGTCAGTTGGTGCTGCTATAGGTAGCGCGTTCGCTACAAATGAACCTACTGTTTGTATAGTTGGTGATGGTTCATTCTTAATGTCCTCGCATGAGATAACTGTAGCTGTCCAGCATAATCTTCCCATTGTGTTTTTAGTTCTGAATGACAGTGCTATGGGTATGGTGATGCACGGACAAAAGCTTGGAGGACAAGAAAGCATCGGCTGGGAATTGAATGTTGTCGATTTCGCTGCAATAGCAAAAGCAAGTGGGGCGTACGGTACAATTGTACGAACAACAAAAGAATTAGATGCTATCGACCTTAATGTTTTGTTTCTGCGCAACGGTCCTACATTGATTGATGTGCGCATTGATCGCAATGAAGTACCACCAATGGGTGATCGTATTAAAGGTTTGGCACAACAATCAGCAACTCCAGGAGGTTAATTGTGGACGATTTAATCTATTTCAATACAACGGTAGCAGATAAGCCTACTCTTAGTATAAACTTTACGCTGTTCCATTCAATTGCCTCTTGCATTAAGAACATTGAACCTGTCTCTAGTATACCGCGTTTGTTATTGTGGTTAGATAAGCCTGCAATGTTTCGTATTGAGAAAAATTTGTATCGTTCTGAGGCTTTTACTTTGCCTGCGTCCGAGGTTATTATTATTTACAAGGCACTTCTCGAATTGCTTAACACGCACAAAGAAGGTATTAATGTGAAGGAAGAGTTGGCTACTCTTTTCGTTGTAGAGATTATGAATATAGCCTCTCTACTGCTGTTCTTTTCTGGTGTCGTTCTTGCAAAATCTCCAATTACTATCGTTCGCCATAGTACGCGAGAATCATTAAAATATGACAAAGCATTGTCTAATGTAGTATCATTAAAATAAAAGGAGAAGTGTTATGCAAATTGAAGATTTAACTTATGGTCATGTATTGCGTGTAATGTTTGATAGTGGTCCTGCAAACATTCTATTTTTGTCGAAACGTAAAGATCGCCCCACTTCAAACTACTGGATTAGAGGTGTTCGTTTCGATACAAAAGAGTACGTACATTTCCATTCAACCCGTGTATCTGGTGTGTTTGAACTAACAGTGTTTGACTCGTGGAACTCACCGAACCCATTTATTCCTATTACTAAAGGTAACTCACATGAGAGCAACTGTTTTAAAATCGACTCGCAATGATTCACTGTATGCGCAGTTACCAAACTGCGTTTCATTCTTCAACAAAGATATTCTCGCTACCTTGGAAGTAGGTCGAGAGTATGAGTTTATGATTGTTGGTTACAGCAAGTCTACTAAACCTGCTGATGGTTTGCCTTCCGCAGTATTCTTAGATTTGGTAACAGAACAAGATGTATTGGTAGAAGCTCCTATTCTTTCTACCAGCGGTTCGATGTGTGTCACTTCTACTTTCCACAAAAAGTTTGGTGATATTTACCCGGGTATGCACTCACCTGTGCCTGTTGTAGATAATACTAACAATACGTTCTACGATATGCCTACATTTCCACAACCTATCATTCCGATATGGATTAGAAAAACACCTAATAATTATCGAGCTATAGGTGTAGAATCGTATGAGCATATTCAACCAGTGTTTGCATTACGCCCTGATATTCAACGTGTGCAAAATGCTTTAGATGATCGGCACAATACATGGTCCGATTATATAAAGAATCCTGAAGGTAAGAACCTTCAACAACTCTATGATGATGTTCGTACACGTCATGGTATCGTAAAACAAAACGCGAATTTTGTGTTCGCCAACTAAACTTTATAGGTACAAATATATGTCAACTAAAATTTCAATAAAAACTACCAGCGTGACCGTAATTCTAGCATTAAAAGAATTACAAACCTGTCTTGCTCGGTTACATACAACACCAGCAGTGTGTTCTAATCTAGCGCTGTCTGGTTTATTTAATCTGTCTGATGATGCTGATATTTATCGTGCAGATTTACGTTTGGATGATGCTCACACATTATATCCAATTTTTGCTAATACTATGCGTGACGTGTTATCTGTATCTTATAATAAGTTAGTCTCGGTTGAAACTACTTTGCAGATTGAAGTTTATTCTGGTATGCTTGCACTTCTTGCAAACAGTATTAAGACTTGTTCTGATATTCAAATAGACTTGATTTAAAGGAAATATAAAATGAAACCAGAGTCCGGTAAAATTTACACGTTACATCAAATTCTAACTCAACTCACTTTGAAAGATAAGCCTTGCTTAACATTTTTCCATTGTGGTGCATCGTGTGTTATACAAGATAACCACGCCACTGATTTATTAGCGTTACCAAAGTGGTCTGAATCCACATGGCGTTTTATTCGCACTACACACGAATCAGTACCCGTATTCCAATTCTGGTTAACTCCTGAACTACCTATAACAGATTTGGTCGATATAGAAGATGATAAATATTATCACGATTCTTATTGGGTAACACCTAAAGGTATGCCTTGCGAACAAACCAACAGTTAATTGTTTAGAAAAGGGTTAGCTATGTCCGCTTGTGTGCGTTTTATATGTGGTCCCGCAGTGCTCTCCTCCGTAACTATAGGTGGTCTCCACACGTTATTGAGCACTGTGTTCAAAGATACAGTATATTCTCTATTGCACATGATTTTGCAGAAAATCTAGTACGCCATACAGATTGTGTATTGCATACTTCTACTGTGCGTTTGCTGTATGATTCTATTATAGATTTTATACATGGACTCATATTAAGTGTTTTGCAATACGCGACTCCGTCCAGTATATTACCTGTATTGGAACAAATAACGAAACTTCCTGCACCAACAGAATTGTTTTATTTTGTTGAAGCCTTGGAATTATGTGTTGAAATGAACATTCCATTAATTTTATCATCTGGAAGTATATAAATGAAACAGAAGTTTTTAAATTGGTTTTTAAAGCACGTCATTGCTTATGTTAAACCTAAATACACCGATATTATGCTAGACATTGAAACTATAGGTACTCGTCCTGGTGATTCAGTGCTTGCAATAGGTGCAGTTGGTTTCGCACGACCTCCACAAAAATTTGCAAAGCGAATGTGGGTACGTTTAGTAGATTGGTTGAAACTACCTTATCCGCATTTAACTAAACCATTCTATGTTACTATCAATCGTAGTAGTAACGTCTTCCACGGACTAAATGAGGACGAGGAAACTATAACGTGGTGGACAACTAAACCAGAAGAAGCTCGCGTTATATTTGATTTTGCCGAACGTGATGGTACTACTTTGCCTTTAGCGCTAATAGCGTTTAGAGATTACTTCAATGAGTTCCCAAAAGGTTCTAAACTATGGGGATGTGGTTCTGAGTTTGATGTGCCTATATTGCGACACGCTTATTATCATTGTAGTATGGAAGAACCGTGGAAGTTCTTTAACCTAGCTTGTTACCGCACATTGAAAGGTTTCTATCCTTCTCGTAAAATAATTCGTGAAGGCATTTACCACAACGCTCTTGATGATGCAAAGAATCAAGCAGTTCACGCTATTTGGCTTCTAAACAAATTGGGGTTATAGATTATGTCTGCTCTTATAGCATACACACCGTCTACTGGACCCGCAATCATAACTTTAGTTTCAGACGAGGATCTAAGAAGGTTGATAGAGTACAAACTTCCATTTGTTTCTAAGTGGCCTAAAACTTTAAACATGTTTTTAGGTAGCAATGGGAATGAACTTGGAATGTCAAATCGTATGATTGCCGAGTTCCATTATTTCCTATTGCATCTAATGAGTATACTGTCAAGTGAACTGCACAAAGTGCCGCAGATTCATCCAACCGATGAAGTGTATTTGTTGAACACTGTAACCATATTATTTCACATTGTAACAACTGCGCATTTAAGTGGCGACAAAATAAGTATTGTAGGTGTGGAAGATATTGTCATATCAGATTCATTAGATATGAAAGGTGATTATGTTGGTCGCGCCTTTGTGTCGGATGTATTTACGAAATCTGGTGATACACCTATCTATATGTCTGGATGCAAGATGACGTACGGTGTAGGTCATTTTCTTGATACTGTCGAAGTCATGCGCAATAATGAATGTGTGTATCAGGGACCAATACTTAAATTGGTACGATTTAAAGATGATATAACTGAGGTAAAAGCGAGTATGGAATTCGGTATTAATATTGATTTTCCTACAGAAGAAGGTGATGTAATATTTTTTAAAACGCAAGAAATTTAATTCCTGATTTTTCACATAAAGTTCAATAGGTAATGGTATGGCGGATAATGAAGAAGATTTTGAAGATTCTAATGAGATAGATTCGGAAGATTACGATGACGAAGATATTGATGAGGAGCAATTATAATGCAACTCACTTCTGATAACGTAGTTAGTGTATTTGAAGAATGTCTTACGCAAATGGACGGCGTTGCATACATTGATGCCAAAGCCCTTCGTTTAGACGTAAAGTTTAATTCATTAAAGTTAGAGCTGCACCGTAAAGATATTATTACAATGCTTGCAGAATTACCGCAAGATTTCTGTAGTACCTCTAAAACACAAGGTGCCTCATTTTTAAATATGTGTATGCGCGACGATGACGTCCAATGGACAGGCACACATGCTATAATGGATATGCTTACCGCGCTTGGTCTCGCTGCAGGTTATGTTAGTTTTATTTTGCCGAGAGAAATGTGGAAGGTACTACCTGGTGGTATGCCTTACATTAGAATTGATTGTCCTACACTTAACTTAGAGAAAATTGCTATGCCAAAAGATACTGCTATAACTTTTGAAGACGAACATCCTAATCAGTTTGAGGGTCAGGATATGGAAATAGATACGGACGATGTTGCCGAAGCTGTAGAGAGTGCTATGCGCGATCAATTTCCTGATGAACCTCTCGATGATGACGAAGATGATTATGGTTACGAGGATGAAGATAATGAAAGTGACTTAAATCCAAAGCAACCACCTGCATTCATTACAGTCGATGGTGTAACGTACGGCGATACTACCGCACTCGCGGACCATACATTTGATAAAGATGTATTGGCACTTGCAATAGCGTCGGCACCACGTTACGTATCAAACGAAACTGGTGAGCTTGTTCCTGAAAAAGAAGGTGAGTCGGATAACGGTGCACCTGATACGGAATTTAGCTTGCCTGCATAGTTTGCATCCTGTTTTAAAATATGATATAATGAGCTATACCTATAAAGAATATCCTGTCTGCACTTTATAGGTATAGCTCATAATCAATATTGAAATGTTTGTAAACTTTTGGAGGAGGTACGTTTTTGACGTAACTACTATGAAAAACAAGCGTAAGAATTTCTTACGAAAACGTCACCGCAAAATAGTTAAGAGTGTTAGAAAGATTGTTACTAATCGCGACCTCTTTCTATTTATGCTTTCCATAGCCTTGTTAGTGTAGGTAATTATTATGCTACGTGTAGTAGATGATGTTTACGATGGTACTGGTAATGTACGTTACGAATTCAATGATGGTAGTTCTGTAACGTGTAAAGAAATCCATTCAACACGTCCACCTAGTTTGGATCGTGTGAGTGGTGAATTCACCAAAGCTCAATGTGAGGCAGTCGTTGCGTACGGTCGCCTTAAAATAAACAACAATGAGGTTTCGCAATGAAAACTAAATACACTTGTAAAGGTTGTAGCAAGAAGATTGACCCGAAAACTTTACCTCTGAAAATGAGAGCGTACACGCCTGTTAATGCTTGTGCGTTCTCTGTGGCAGAAATCGAATGTTCTCACAAAGGTTGTGAACACCGCGAATCTGTTTTGATACCAGCTGGTACATTGTTTTCTGACGTACCTAAAATGTTGGAACGGGCTCTTGTTAATGCTCCTGTTTCACCCTCATTCACACTAGTGGTAAATGTAGCATGAGTAAAACAACTGTAGGCTTAAAGAACGCTTTAGAGCATACGCAGACGGCAGCGCGAGCTGCCTTGGCAGAGCAACATAACGCCAATTCACGCAAGACAGCAATTGAATTACTGTGTGAGAAATCGGACTCTGTGGTAGCATTAGATTCTATCTTTGCACACCTTAGTCCTAAGTTGTCTTACTTTGAAGTTGTAGAAACGCCATTAGCTAAAGAGGTTTCTCTAACGGATTTGAAAACTGTTCTTACAGTGTCTCTAGGACAGCACAATAATCTTATTGCGCAGTTTGGCATCTTGCAGAAAATTTCGTGTTTTGAAGTTATGTGTGAGGTGTACGAACAAGACGGTGAGGCCCATATACGCTATATGCGAGTGCCGGAATGTTTAAATAGTTTTCTACCTAGCACTGTTGGTGTTATAGCTAGACTACAACTGCCTATGATAAATACTTTTTTCAGAGACGTTCCTACGTTTTCATACAGCGGTGGTGATTATTTTTACCACTATCTACCTATTACTAGTCTGCCTGTTGCCGTGTTAAATTTCTGCGATACCATATTTGATATGGGCACTGGTACTATTTATAAAAGTCGTAATGACTTTGCAGGTGAAACATTCAAGCAACACTTGTTTAAACTACCTGTTAATGTTGTTAAAACCCTAAATTTAAAAACTAACAAGAGACCTTAATCATGCCTATGTCATTTCCAACACACGAATCAGTTGTTAACCGCGCTAAGCAACGTGGCTTTAGAGCTCCATGTTTTCAAGAAGACGAAGATCATTACCGCACAGCATTCGCCAATTTCATGGTAAATGTAGATCGCTTGGAGTCTAGTGAAATTCGCACAGCCTCTAGCAATTCTCAAATGAACGCTATGCACAGTGTTTTCGATTTGTTACGCAAACCAACGCTCAAATCCACTCCTCTAGTTCAAATGGAAACAGAAACGATTCCTCTGTTGAAAGAGTTTTACTTAGAAGCGGAACATGTGTGGGATAACGATGTAACTAAGTCTGAGCAATTGGATCCAGTGCGTCTGTATCACGCTGAACTTGTTTATGCTGCTGAAAAGTTTGCATTGTTGGCGGATCAAGTTAAAGAAACTATTCGCAGATTAGAAATTGATATACAATATCAGAAAGATATTGCGAAGGAAGAAGCCGAGAAAGAAAACACTAACAACGACATTTAACGTAAAGGTAAATATCATGCAAATATCAATAACGGTCGATACAAACAATGTTACTGATAGGCTTAATATTCCTATCACTGAATTTGAAACGATGGTTTATTCTATTCGATCATTCGCAGATATATCATTTGTTAGCAACAAACGCCGCAAATGTGCTACCTGTGCTAAGCGCAATGTACCTATGTTAGTCTCCGCAGTTTACGCAGCAGTTAAAGATTTTATATTACATAACGACTATGAAGAAAATATCGTAGATAAAAACTTTATAAATCTAACACGATTTATGGGACTAATCCAAACAGCTCAGCTTGAAAAACAAGCGGTACACTTCAACAAAATTGCAACTAGAAAGGACGTGTAACATGTCAAAACTTTATCTCGCAATATTACCATTGTTATTGGGAACCCTCGCACTGTCTGTTTTGTGCGACTTCAACTTCACTGCACTAATCGCTACCATTAAATCAATTGCACCGCTTGACTGGCATGCTATTGGTGTTTCAATCTTCTGCGGCAGTTTGATTGGTTGGGAACGCATGTTGCGCAAGAAAGAACTTGGTATGCGCACAAGCATCTTTATTATTCTAGGCACTTACATATTCACCGCAATATCTGTACACGTTACAGGTAGTCAAGTAGACCCAACACGTATCATTGCACAGATAGTTTCTGGTGTAGGCTTTCTTGGTGCTGGTGTGATGTTTACGAAAGATAACAAAGTTAGCGGCCTCACTTCTGCTGCCACTATATGGTTCCTTGCCGCGTTAGGTGTATGTATTGGAATAGGTTACTTACCTGTTGCTGTAATACTTGCTACAGTAGGCGTAACTTTGTTAATAGTTATCAATGAAGTGGATGACGCTATTGTTAAGAAATCTAAAAACTTATTCTCTAGTAAACCCGTATATAGGGTGTCTGTCAAAAATAATGTTTTGATGCCTGACACCTATATTGTGCAGCGCAAAACAATGTTTGGTATTTGGTGGCAAGTTGGCGAGGACTATGAAGAGGTAGATGGTGCCATTCGAGCAGCTTGTCGTTTACGTGCAGATTCCCATAACAGAAAAGCAATCATAGGATAACATAATGGAAAACTTACAAGATAAAATCCGCAACGTATTATCACAGTTTGATGAAGACTCGTACAACTATGCTACAGAAGTGGCTGCACTGTGTATCACGGCAATTGCAATCGAACTAGGTGGTGGCAAGTTATATCAGTTACTCGATGGTGTGCTACCTGTATTGCAAGAAGTAGCCTCTAGTTCAAAACTCTCTAAACAATTACTTCCAGACACTGTTAAACCGAAGCAGTTCAAGCAAGACGTACAGAATTTAGCCTTGTACGTTCTTAGATTGGAATACACCAAGTTGTACTACGTGTCTAAACAATTGGACCAGTTGAAACGTCAGGTATCTACTTCCTCTGCCATGTTTGCTTCCGAAGTTGGCGTATCGGACGATATAGACAGCCGCATTATTAAAACACGACAACGCATTAAACAAATCACTACACAGTGGACTTCTCTCACTGCTGAAAAACTAACTTTAGTAGTACCTGACGAGAAATAAAAATGTTTTACTACATTCAATGTTTTGTAGAATGGTTGCTGTGGGCAATTCTATTTACCGTAGCTTTATTCCCACAATACCTTAAAATCAAAGAAACTGATAAACCTAAGATTATACTTCGGGCTGGCATACTTTGGTTTATTATGATGATTGCTATGTTGCCTATACACAAGCAACATGTTATAGAGGAGAAGTCGCATGACCAGGCCAGTGTGGAAATTAAAAATAGTTAGTAGTAACATAGAAAAAGCAGCATACCATGTTACGCAGAAAAAGTTATCTGTTACGTTTAAGTCGGGTAAGAAGTATATTTATTCTGACGTGTCCGTGAAAGAGTTTATGGCATTTACATTAGCAGAATCTCAAGGTAAGTATTTAAACGAATTTATCAAACCTGTGAAAGAAGTCGAGGAAATAGAATGACGAAAATTGTAGGTACCACAAAGTGTGATCGTAAATTAAGTCTTGCTAATCTAGTCGCCGCCAATCTGAACAGTTTAGGTTACGCTGCCTCTGTTTTACAAAATGTTACCAACTCTGCGGGTACGCACAAAGATACCTGCTTGGTAGATAGTAATCTAGGTCGTATTCATGTTACTGCCCAAAGTCAATTAAAGCCTAATGGTTTTATTGATCTTGATTTTGGTCACGACGACCAGAGCTTCACAGTAGATAAAGCCTTCTTTGCATTTGGCTATAATTCTACTGACAACACTGGAAGAACCTTTGTGTTCATGTTGAATGCGAGGCACATAGTCGGTAAAAAGAAATTGCTTGTTTCTGAAATGAAACAGTTAGCAGAAAAACAACCATTAAGTTTTATTTGTTGAGATATAATCATGACCAAATTAAAACCGTTACATAAGTACGAACAAACGCCAATGGTCGAAAAGACTTCGGAATTGTTGATGCGTATCATACTGATGGAAAAAGAGAATCCGAATTTTAAAATACCGTCAGATGTTGATCCAGGATTTGGATATAAAGTAATGAAGGCACGACTTGATGCTGTCAACATTACAGTGTATCAACCACTTATGGTATTCCTAGTAGATTTGTGTGAATCACCTGCGGATGTTGTTCTGTACGCACATTCATTACACTACATTGCTGTAAGTAAAAATAAGACACACATTAATATTGATGATGTGTGTTTCGCATACGCTAACGGTTTTCCAAATGCAGATCAAAAGCAATTAGCGTGGGATGCTCAGAAAAGTAAAGATCGTGAGTATCCGGGTAACTTGATTGATAACTTTGACAATTGGGGTGTGTGATGGACGTAAAAGAAATTTTAGCTTTGGCTGAAGAAGTTAAACTTATTGTACCATACGCGTGGCGCTACTCTGAACACTACAAGTTAGTACATGCTTCAAATCAAGGTGTTATCGAAGGTAGTAAAGAAATAGCTGCCGTAAAGTATGATGCGTTTGGTGAATACTTCGATGCTCTACAGCCTGCAAATTTAATACCGTTGTTGCAGCAAATTCCAGATAATACGGAGCGTGACAAGTTACTGAACTTGTTGCACGACCATAAACTGGATGACGACGGTGAGCACGAACTGATTCAAATGTTTGCTGCCGACTTCAAGAAACTAGTTCGATCTTATTTTCCAACAGCGATAGATGTTACGCGATTTACCGATGTTGTTAGCAGTATGCAAGATCATACTAGTTGCTTCTCTCCGTACGTTTGGAGCGACTAACTGTAAATAGTGTAATACATGTAATCAAATGGAGTTTTATTATGTACAGCAAGGTAGTATTAGGAAATAAATCAAGTTTACCTCACCAATCTGCAATAGAATTTACTGTGTCTAGTTTTAGAGAACTGTTACTAACATTACATAGTATCTATTACGTGGCACCCGTTACTATTGTGCGAGAATGTAACAGAAATGTTGTTTTACTGTCTGGACAACCCGTCGGACACATTGACACATTTCCAGCTGACTATAAAGGTTAGTAAAATGGTTAAACTAAAGGGTTTGCTAAAACCTAAATACGTGCACCGTGACATTGTTGTACGTTACGACAACTTACGGTTGTTTCGTCAGTTGTGGTTACGTGATTTTAAAAAGCTAACGTGTGCACCTAATTTCTTTATTGCAGATGATGGAAGTGTTTGGGTATCTTATAATGAAGTCGAACTCAGGCAATATTGTAAGATATATAAATTCAATCCGTATGTATCACATAAAGAATATTTGCATAGTTATTTTGATATGAATGACCGAATCGCCTGTAAGTATTATCATTCACAAGATACTGTGTTAAATCCAAAATTCTCTGAAATCCCAAGAGACGTTTTCTATAAAAAGAATTTCGGACCTATGTCTCTATCTTCGTTCGATAGAAAACTTAGAAAAGAAATGAAAGTACAATCGGAGAAATATTATAATGACCCTATCATTTGACGCACAGTTTGATGCGATCTTTAGAGACAACAAAGAGTTTGCCCAAACCCCGTCTGTTGTTTCATTGCCAGCAGGTAAACAAAATGCAACAGGACCATCTGTCACAGAAATGTATGACCCACAACCTAAAACCCTTTATGTTGGTCGAATTACAGAACAATCCACGCAATACCGTGGGAATCGTAGTAAAAGTATCTAAGGCTGCAAAACCTTATGTTACTGTTATGGATTTAGATAAGCAGGCAGTTCGCATATTGCAGCTATCCAGAGTGACAAAAGTTTTGCAAGAAAAAGTATTACCATACAACATTAAAAAGAGTGAGTAAATATGTTTGATTGGGCCGTACACGTAAATCCTATACATCTACCACACGCTGATATTAATTCTAATCCTATTCGATACAAGAGTGGTCGAATTCACGCGCGAAATCCAGAAGACAGCTACTTACCTTACGTATTTGTTGGCGATGATTACCACCATGTGTACATTAACTATGCGCTGATTGCCTCCGTGTTTATGCCTCACATTCGCATGATAACACTAGCTGGTAGGAATAATCTCTTACTTGCAGGCGATAAAGAAATAAAACACATTGATTTGTTAGACGGTCTTTTTATCTACCGCGATATATCGGAAGTGTACACCGCCTTAATAACAATCATGTGTGATGAACTAAGTGAACTATCATTGTATAATCAGACTGTCTTAGATGATAAGGTCGTTACAAACATTAAGCGATTCGATGTGTTGGTAGCTATATCCAATCCTAATGCTGCTTTGTTGGAAAAAGTTTATGCGGATATAAAACATCATGACCTTGACTTCAACTGTCTGGATACAATTATATTAGAGTATGACCAGATATCGGAAGAGGAACGAATTGTTGACCGTTTCGCGTATGACTATGACTTCATTCAAAACAGTTTTAAATATCCTGATCACTATTTAAGTTTCCAAGATAACCGTGTGAACCAGAATTTTGAAATATGTAGCGCACAACATTTGGTCCAGTTACTTACGACACAACTTGCGAACGATGATTTTGAATTGTTTAATGAGTTGAAGGCATCGGTACTGTTACAAACTAAACGACTGTTGGCAGAAAGCGAGAGAAATAAAATCAAAAAGCGTAACCTGATTGCAAATAAACCGAAAAAGAAAAAGGCCCGAAAATGAAAGTAACATACTTCACAGGTATTGAAAAGCGTGTGATTGCTCCCACTAGCTTACCTAATAAGAACTCTACGGCTGAACAGCTCAAGTTACACGGTTTTGTTGCCGCGCGTAATCACATATCGCAGTATAAAGGTCGGTATCAACGTATTGCAGATTATGCTTCTACATTAGAAGGTGTTGTTATAATTGCCTGCCCTCTTATAAAAGAAGTAGATCAGCTTGCCATGTTACTCGATGCCAATATCATAACTGGCAATACATTAAGTGCAGATAGAAAACGAATATTTGAAAACATGGTAAGTGGTTCAAATAAAATCACTTGCATAACTTACCCATTGCTGCAAGGTTTGGGTGTACGTTTGAACGTAGATCATTTTATCCATACCAGTTACACGAAATATGGAATGCAGATCGCAGCTCCCCTTTACACAATGAAAGTAGGTACGTTCCATCAAATTGTTGACAATTGCTCTATGAACGTGGTAATACCTAGTTACATAAAAAGTTTGTATGATGCTGGCCTGTCTATAGAAGAAACTAACAAACCGCAAGTGTTCCAAAAACGAAATTCTGAATATGAAGATTGAAAAATAAATATGAATGTGCTATAATGCGATAAGCGCTAAAGAAACTTCCTTTCGCCGACATTGTAGGTATAGCTGATAGGCAACATTCGGAGAGTTTAATGGATTTACAACAATTAATAATCGCTGGTATAAAATCAGGCATTTCCGTTCCGATTGACATAAACGATTTTGATAGAGAAGTTTATCCACACTTTGCCGTGTACTACAGGTTGTATCTTTCTATACTACCTAAAACGTATACGAATTATTTTCAAACCGCTACTGTAATTGCGCGAGTTCCAGAAGAGCACATAAGACACCTAACTCCTGCACATTTTGTCGCACTAGATTTATGTAGTCCTGAGGGTCTGAATGTTTCTGAGGAAGATATACATAAAGCAGCTTTAGATTTAGTTTCATGGCAACATGATTTTGTTGCATGGAATAGGAGTAGTAAGGCGAGCGTTTCTCGCTTCGCATGGAATGCTGTTAGAGTGAGTAGTGTGCAGTCGTAGATTAACACACTAAAACATTAATCGTAAGGAGAATTATTTTATGTCTTGAACTTTATTTGGAGATTTTTATGAACGCTCAATTATCTATGACTCGTGTGTTTGATGATTCACTGCTTGTGTTTTTACGTCAAAATGCAGTAGAAGGTGAAACTCTGGAATCACTTATTGCTGATGTGTTTGACGAAATGTATTCGGAAGAAAACGGTCCGTTATTAGCACAGTTCGCTCTCATTGCATTAGACAAGATGGGAATGCGCCGTGTTATGGCAGCCGCTTTATTAGAATCATTACACAGAGCAGCCACTCACCATTTGGACATATATGGATATGTAGATCGACTAGAGCGCGTGTGTAGACGCAAAGCCTGTATACCTGTTCACAATGGAATAACACATAACAATAGAATTGGGGTACATCGTCCCAACTTATAAAAGGTATAACATGTATCATCTAGGATTTGATGTTTGTGTGCCCAGAAAGAACGCATCTAACTTCGATACCTTACGTAAACGATTTTGCAAACGAATGGTTGTCTTACACAAAAAGATTGCCAAACAGTTTAAGCATAACGTCCGATCTTGGGAATATCGTAGTGTAGGTCGCTGTTCTTTCTGTGGTAAACACCAAGTTTCAAAGTCAAACAAATTGACTAGATTAACTAGAATAGATAGAGCCTTTATTTTAAACAATTACACTTGGTGTGAAAGCTACACGCACCAAATAAAGTGTCATGGTTTACGTCCTACTAAAGCGTTCTATTTGCTTATACTGAAAACAACATCTAAATGGATTCCTCTTAATGAGGATGAAATGAAAGTTGTAAATAACAGTAGCAACTAAACTCTCGATAGAGATTATACTAATTTATCGAGCGTTTTATCATAAGCTGTTTATACAAGGCTTATCAACTATAGCCGCAGTCTATTGGCTATCAAATATAGGTATTACCTATCACAAGGAAATATAAATGGCAAATCAAGTACAAAAGCATGTTTTTGATATTGTTGTTGCGTATATCGAACATGTGTCTAAATTTCATTCCTATGTAAACTCTCTAAAAAATCTCAGTGCGCAAGCGGAACTTCGCCGACACATTTCTGAACTACAAAATCAAACAAAAGGTGTACAACAATTAGCTGCGTCCGGGGGACTAGCTACGGCACCAATAAAGTCTTTCACGAAATTCTTAGTAAAACTAAATAAAAACTTAGATGCTCTAGATCGTGGTATAGAAATAGGAACCATAGCATCGGCTAAATCGTTTCGTGACAGCTACAAAGAAGTAACACTTCCTATTGTGCGAGATATTATTGCACACTCTAAAACCCTGGAACCAAATATGTCAGAAGACGACTTGGTAGGGGAAATCAAATTCGCAAAACAAAAGAACGCAAGTAAGGCAACCGTCAATATGATGGAACAGACCTTGAAAAATATTAGGGGTGAAAAAATATCAGAAGCTGATGTTGTTTCTAAAGAGAATAAGGTCGCTCACCAACAGCTGGAAGCATACCGTAAATTTGCTAGTCGTTTACCTACCACGTTAAAAGGTAAACAATTCTTAATGTTAGAACTCCCCGTAGTACCTGCTATCGACTTCACCGCGTTAGACCCTAAGTTTCTACGAACAACAGGCTTAGACTACACGCACATAGCTGACTCATTCATCGTATTCAACAACCAATACTTACTGGCATTCGATTATGCTATTGCTACTACACCTGTAGGTGAATCTGTAGGTAAGAAAGTTGTTCGTAAATCCGCCGACTCGGTGACTTTCAAGAATAGTAAAGTTGCTGTTTTGGATGAAGATGGTGATGTGCTATTAGATGATGACGGTAAACCAATCACAGAAACCAAACGTGTTGCAAATACAAACACTTTGGCTGCACGTAAACGTACCGCAGAACATTTAAAGCTACAAGAAGATTTCGTACTTAAGGTACTTGATCGTATAAATTCTAAAGCCGGTACCGATTACACTTTAATGTCCTCACACTTTGAATTTTGTCCTGCGAACGGTCGTATCGCTTTAGCTTGGATTGTACCACGTGCTGTTAAGAATCAATTCGCACGTAAAGGTAACATGGCTGATGCGTCATGGGGCTGGCCGTGGGATTCTAACACAACCAGTGCGCTCTAATGGAGAGTAGGCATGGAGAAGTATACTAGCGGTGACTGTACTATATGTACTAAGTATTTCTCTTTGCTCCATTGGCACCACACTATACCCCAGGCACTTGGTGGGGTAAACAGCCTGCAAATTCCTTTATGTTCTGACTGCCATAACGTATTACATGCACATGCAAATGCTATTGTAGCACGTATACGCAGTTTAAAACCTATTAAAAAGAATTTCTGGCCAAGACCTGGTGATCTTGAGCGAGCGCAAAAATGGCTTGAGATACTGGTCCAATCTATTCTTCATCCACCTGTACAACAGGAAGATAAAGAGTACAAACTACAAACTACGGTACCCGCAAACATCCACGCTGGGTTGATGATGTTGAAGTCTGAACTTCCTCAATTGAAAAGTTTAGATCAAGCGGTACTGTATTGTATAGCGCATACGCTAAAATCTAGAGGACTACATAATGACAACCGTAGAACGGAACGTACAAGCAAAGGTGAAAGCGAGTCTGAAAAGCCAGCAACTGACCTGTGGTGAGTGTGTCGGATTTTGTACAGAGATTTTAAAGGATAAAAAGTTATGTAAAGGTGTAGGTATAATCGCATCTGATAAACCATGCAAACAATTTAAGCCCGATAGCGGTAAGTTATCTACACTTATTGATTCTAAGGGTACGTTCGGTGCGCTAGCCGAACTAATGAATTGTATTCCAGAAGATAAACTACGTTTAGTTGGTGCTGCATTTATGCGCGAACACAGAACGAGACTCGCTGGCTATAATATTGGTCAACGTGTTTATGTCCGTTATCGCGGTATGACAAAATCAAACTATCTGTCAAATTTCATGCTTGCATATATTTTGTTTGCAGATAATGACATGATACGTGTTACAAGTAAAGATGGTAAATGTTGCATGACGTTTTGTGGTAATGCCACAGACGCTATTATTTCATACGATGCGTTCCAACCACTGAAAGAAAAGATGGTGAAGAGCGTACGCTATGTTGATCCAAATGTTCAACGTCTTGTATCTAAACGTATTCGTTGTGAAGAAGAATATGAATTAGGTGTGACTGATGTAATTGATCGTATCGAAATCGTTACGATTGACCGCGTATTCAAAGAAAGCGGTATTAAGAAAAATAAGACTAATGCTCCTAATGATCTTGTCGCTATTGTTAATGCAATCGAAAGTGGTTTCGATGTTAAAGCTGTTTCTAAGAAAAAGAAACAGAAATCGGATACCACATTAAGAAAAACTGCGCATGAAAAAGGCGTATACAGCATTGACGTTAACGGTTAAGGTGAATCATGTCACAACACTCCCTATATAATACTATTCGTAAGTTGGGTGATGATGTTGAATTGCTTTCTATAGCAGAAGCTATTTTACTCCATGTTGTAGGTGTTGATGATGCCTATACATGCCAACGTAAGTTTAAAGATCTGATTGAAAGAAAGAACTTTGAGTATAGTGCGCAAAAGTTTAGACTTGTTATCGCCTCTACGGCTTACATAAACATAAATTTAAAATTCTTCGTGTTGAATGTAATGCAGCGCCGACCCACTGTACAACGTATTCAAAAGTATTTGGATATATTTGATATTTCTAGGAATGATGCCGTAATACTAAGGTCATTATTACAGAAAAGTGAATTCAAGCGAGCAATGTCTCAGGCAGCGGCTAAAGTACCTGAGAACCTGATTACAGAAGGTGCGTATAAATCTGTATTCAAAACATTCAAAACAATTTATCCTGATCTGATGAAGCACATACGTAGTAAAACATTTACCAAGTTAAGGTTCTTAACTGTATCATCTAATACTGAGTTCTATGACTTGCACATGGAATTGATGTGCAAAGCATTGCAAACTTATATCAAAATGGTACCTATTCAGAAAAGTGAATTGCATGTGGCTAATATCATACGCACCTCGCTTAATAATCACACCATTAATATGATTAAATCTTACACCACACAAAAACGTGCGCGTATAATTAATTCAGGTGTAAAGGATGGTTTTGGCCAAACTCGTTTTGATCTAGTTACTGTTTCTGAAAATCAATTGTTGAAAGCCTTTGGTGTTGCAGAAGGTGAAGAAATTGGATTAGATGACTTGCGTGATGCTGGTGCATGTTTTGATGATGAACGTGCTCGTGATAGTGAACTTAACTTCCAATCAATAATTCGTAGATATGGTGTAACCGCAAAGCGTAAGACGTTGTTAGAATTGTTAGCGTGCCAAGAGCATAAACGCTTTTCACGTTTCCTTCGCCGTCGTGCGAAAATAGATGCGTCAAAAGACAATGTTGATTTCTATGATACAGCAGGACAAGAAGCCTACTTTGATAACGTGTGCAGATTCTTACATTTATGTGAAGACAAAGCCCGCAAGTTTGTAAAAGAAGTAGGATATTCCGCGTATCCAGAAATCGCAAAACAATTGGAGACAAGTGATGCAGCAGCAGCCATCGCAGAATAACGTACAAGCATTATCTGCCGAAGATGCGGAGAAATTGTATTTCAATTCTTTCCCTGTTGTTCGGCCAGATGAGTACAAGCGTCAATTGTTGTATTTAACCTATGCAACAATAAAAGAGAATGTTCGTATAACTACCAATAAACTTGCTTGGTACTTAGATACGCATTTTTCATTCGTTGAAGCCGATGTTCAGATAGCCGTAAACGCATTATCCAATAGTGCGATGTATGGTACTGTTACTAAGTTTGTATTACCAGCAGCGCCAAATAGAAAACGCGCTATCCAACTATCACTTAAACCTACTGAAGGTTCAACGATAATAAATGAATGGATGGATTTAGTATTAAAAACTAATCCTGAATTCGCGAGTCTGGTGGCTCCAACCATAGTGTAAGTACGGTGACGTTATGCAGATATACGACCAAAGTGTTGAAATGATTTGTATTAAAACACTAACGAGTCTGAAAGTCCCCGAACTTGTACGGAGTAACTTACTAGGCAAACTCTCTAAAGAGTTTTTCCATTATCCTCCGTGTCAAGCGGCATTCAATCGTATTGATAACATTGCAAAGAAACGATTTGCTTTGATTGATTTCGACGAACTTGTTAGTGACCCTGCCGTGTCAGAGGAATTTCGTGATATTCTACGGGAATCTGACGCTGAACACGCGCACAGTAAAAAGAAAGTAAAAAGTATTGTTGAGCTGTTGGACAACTACCGTAAGATTCGTATTGTTTACGATATGTGTAATGATGCCTTAGAAAAGGTAGAATCTGAGGACGTTGATGTTGAGAAACTGCTAGGTGCTTTAGGTGACAAGCTATTATCTGCACAACGTAATATAGGTGTAGAAGATGAGTTTGTACACTTTGGTAAGAACAGTAACTCTGCAAAATTGATTGAAGAAGCTGTCAACAAAACAATCAATGAAATGTACAAAACTGGATTTACAGAATACGATGATCGTAATGGTGGTGTACCAAAAGAAGGTGTGATGATTATTGGTGCCACCACTTCTGGCGGTAAATCTACGGTGTTGATGAACTTACTTATCAACATACATCGCTTGAACAGAGTTAGTACCAAACGTATATCACTTGAGATGGGTGATATTCAAGAAATTCAAAGAATGGGTTCTAGGTTAAGTGGTGTACCTTTCTGGAAAATCAAGCAAGGTAGAATGTCTCCTGCGGAGAAGCAGAGATTCTTAAAAGCATTCAAAGATTTTGAAGCGTTTGGTGTGGAAAACGATTGTACATTTTCGTCAATCAGTCCTACTAAAGGTATGACTATTGATGATGCCTTTCGTGCTGTAAAGCCTTTTGGTCCAAAAGTAATAGGTCTCGACTACGTTAGTTTGCTTGAAGGTGTCGATGAAGACAATCAGTGGCGTGTACTAAGTGCTATCATCCGTAAAGCTAAAATATTCTCTAGGGAAGCTAAGTGTTTAGTAATCATATTGTGTCAGATTGATGGTGAGACGAATAAGATTCGCTATTCACAAGGTATGAAAGAACACGCTGATTTAGTTTGGACTTGGAACTACGCTAAAAAAGAACAACGTGAACTTCGTATATTACCTATTGAGGTTTCTAAAGCTCGTGATGGTGAATTGTTTTCGTTTAATCTCGGTGAGCGTTATGATGTTATGCGTGTTGATAACATGTCGGATACAGACGGCGGTTCTGAGTTTAACGGTCGACACAAAGATGATTCTGATGATGGTGATGACGTTCCGACTAAATCTTCTACAAAAAAGAAAGACAAGAAGAAAAAGAAGAAGCGCAATTTGTTAGAGGAAGAATCTGATGACCAACAGAATGATGAGTCTCCCGTTCTAGCATAGATGAGGTCATAATGAAAACAAACCCTATAATGGGGGTGTACGATAAAACAGACGATGTTAGCCCAACTATAAATCCTAGAAGGGCATCATCTGCTAAATCTTTTTCTAAATTGCTTAGAAATCGCGCTAGAAAAATACGCGATTATCACATACGTGTTCATTTGGAGTCACAACCTAATATTACTTTAGGTAGAGCAGTCCCTGTTAATACGTATGTTGCTGAGCAGCTACGAGAAGAAACGTACACAACCATACCCGATGTTGATAAACAAATACATCCAGTGTTCGGTGTTAATCAAGAATTAGTTGAATCTAATATACCTGAGCGGCAAGCCTCTGAAAGTATTGATGTTTTAAACGAGTTTGAAATTGATGTGGATGAAGTAAATGCTTTTAAAGATTTACTGAACGACCTTACAGAATCTACACAATCCATTATACTGCGAGATTGTGTAGCAAACTTTATTGCTTTCGATAATGCTTCTTCTACCACTCAGGCTATTATGCGTGATGGTTTAAACATTAATATGGAGGTTTCAGCGGAAGTCGTACCTGCATTAGAAAACATTGCGCGTCTATCTGTGACAAGCCATTTCCTTTCTAGGTCGAATTCAATACCTGATAACATTAAAAACGTGTATTTGCGCGAGGTAGCGAAACTACTTGCTACTGAAACTGTTACAGATATGCGTAAGAAAGAAGTCGGAGGTAAGTATAGTTCGTTATTGCAAAACTTGGTTGCTAGATTTAGAAGTGCCGAAGGTAAAGTAAACAACGTATCTGACATGGGTAATAACCCTGTTGGTGCTATGCGAAACCGTGAAGGTCATTTCCGAGCCCAAAAAGATCAAGAAATAAATCAGTAATTTAAAAGGCACTGGGATTCGTTCTCCGTGCCTTTTTTATTGTCTGCGGAGTGACTTTTCACATGAAAAAATCCGACATTATTCTAACGTCAAGCGGATTAATCAATTACGATTTAGTGAAATTGGGGCAAGACCCATTTGCAGTGTTGTCTAGTTTGAAGTCGGGTGATCTTGTTCCTCGAGACGACTTCGATCCTGAACTTGCAAAATCAGGCGGTTTATTAAAGCCTTCTGGAAATTTCGATATTGATATGATTGCAGAGGAGTTCAACATTGCCAATATGGTGCGCAGTGTGTTGGATGAGAATGCTCTCGTACCAAAAGACATTAAGATTGATGATGGTGATTTCCCCTTAGCAAAGAATGTTTATGATTGGGTATCACGCGACTCGTTTGCTGGTACTGTTATCACTCCGTTCCTAGAGCAGTTAATCTGGGGCGTAGTTTTGTTTGGGGAATATTGTGCAAGATGTTCAGATTTAGAATATTTATTCCATTCACATAAAGTAGACGATACAGTACCTCAATTTTTACGTAAGGTACAATTGCTAGAGCACGGTGTTTGCCCAGCATGTAAAGCACGTAAAAGTGAAATGGTTCTGTCAGAGGAGATGACATTTTACCAAGAACTTGCCGTACAAGCTGGTCAGCGTTCTGGTAAGACCGCCTGTGTTGGTGGTATTCTAACGCCTTATATGACTCACAGAGTTCTCAAAATGCAAAAGCCGTGCAACGTATTCGGCATTGCATCCTCTACTATGCTTCATGGTACCTTTTGTGCTTTGACGTATGCACAAGCAAAAGAAACTTTGTGGGAATTCTACTACGGCACTCTGATGACTTCCGAGTGGTTTAAAAATTATAATAGCATGTTGCGCTACTATGAAGGTAAATACGGACAATCTTTATTAAAACTAAATGATACATTCGTTGTCTACAGACCACGTAGTCTTATGTGGTATCCAGCCGGTCCAGATAAACGGGTTCTTCGTGGCCGTACACGCGTGTTTGGTGGTATAGATGAGATCGGATACTTCGATAATGATGCTGCCAGCAATAAAGTAAAGACTTCAGCGCACCACGTGTATGACGCTCTGGACGCCAGCCTATTGACCGTACGCGGTGCTGCGAACAGGCTCCTCAAGAGTGGCTATGATAACATCTTAACCGGCTATAGTATGAATGTTTCGTCACCTGTTTCTCAGCGTGACAAGATTTGTACGCTGGTTCGTCAGGCACGTGGCAGTAAGACAATGTATGGTATTCACAGACCTACATGGGAAGTGAATCCAGATTTCCCAAGAAATAGTACGGTTATTGTGGATGCTTATACACGTAACCCTGCGGATGCTGAACGTAACTATGGTGCTAACCCTCCACTATCTGCAAATCCTTATTTGTCAAACATTACATATATAGCTCAAGCGTTTCGTGGTAAGTCTAATCCTATAAAACTGAAAACTGTTGTTAAAAACAGAAAACAAACTGGTCAAGCAAACAAATGGGCTAGAATCGAAAAGATTAAACGTGGCACTAAACCGTCTATGTTGACGATAGATGCAGGTGTTAGTTTTAACAGCTTCTCAATTACGGTATTACACATAGATGAAAAGACTGGTGAGTTTGTTGCACAGTTGATGTGTGAGATTATTCCAGAACCTGGCATACCATTAAACTACACGCAAATTTATGATAACGTAATATCACCTATCATCACTGCGCGTAATGTTAAGGTAGTTCTTGCTGACAGATGGAACAGTATTAAGATATTGTCCGACATTGAAGCAGAATTTCCTGGTGTAACTGCGGAGCAGTATAGTTTGAAATACAAAGATATAGGCATTACTAAATCTCACTTAGAAGCAGGTACGCTTGTATTACCAAAGCGCGAAACAAAATCAGAGTTCCACGAACTACTGGAATTTGATAATGAGATATATCCTAACTGTTTTGCAGGACGTCCTGTAGATCATCTAGCTATGCAAATGCAAACTGTGCAAGACACTACTCTACAAGTTATCAAAGGTGATGGTTTAACTGATGATACGTGGCGCGCATTAGCATTAGGTGTATATGGACTCAGTACAGATAAATACGCCGAGTTACTTATTGGTGCAGCTCCAGAACAGAAATCTAGCGGCTTAATGGCTGTCAGTCGTTTAGCTTCTGGTGGCGGTGGTGGTATAGGCTTTGGGGGAAATAGTGGCTCTATGTCACATAATTCTTCTATCGGTGTCATGGTTCGGAATGCTAGATAGTGAAGTAATTTAGAGCATTATATTAAAGAGGTTGTATCATGGAAATTGAAGTATTAACTAGCGATGCTCTACTATCCGCAGAAGCTGCAGGTGTGCAAGACCAGCATAAATTGCAAGGACTATATCGTCCAGGTGGTGTTCTACCAAGAACTGAGAAACATGTTCCTGTTGGTAACTCACGTCGCCATGAAAAGGCTGTGTTTAAACATAATCTTGTAGAACATGGTGTTGAGTACCTTTACAATCCACCTCGTGCTGCTGTACCTATTCCAGACTCCGCGTTAAAACCTTTAGTTATTGACATTGCTAAGCGTTTAGGTTTGGATCGTAGCATTCAACATTCCTGTTATTTGTACTCTCGATCAGAAGGTACAATAGGTTTTGCATTCGTAGCATTTAACTTATCTGAAGAACTGTTATTGAAGTTTATTCCGATGTTTGATAAAACTATGATGGCACATGGTTGGACAAAACTTACTGTAGGTGTAGCAAAACTGGATGGTAGTGTGACTCGTGTGAATTTTATAATGCGCATGGCACAAAAGAAAGATGAACATCCGACCTTGCCAGAAGATACTCATGTCGGTGGTACTTCTATGGATGGTAGATTACCACATGGTGCAAAGTCTATTAAGAAGCCTGACAATTCTGAACATACGGAAAAACTTAAAGGTCCTCACGATATTCATACTATGCGTCGAAAAGAACCTGCATCACATGCTGGTGACGAAGACGAACCTATTGATCTTAAAACTGCGGGTATTGTAGATTCTGATTTATCTGACATACTTGGATGGGATAACTAATGGCTACTAAGCGCGATCCTAGAGTATACAAATGGTTTACGTATAACGGACGTAACCTGAAGTTGGAAACGGACGAACACGAATTATCTTTAACTAAGGGTGAAGTGTTTGGACTAAAGAAAGCAGGATCGCGCTATCATTTCGTAGATATGGATCGCGATGTTCAGATGCCTGTAGAAACTTTCGATGCAGAGCGTATGATTAAGAACTCTTCAGGTTATGCTGGACGTATAGGTAACTACAAAGTTGTTCCTGGCGTAGGTGGTTCGGATGTACCTAGACAAGAGAACGAAGTTCATATTGATAGTACTATGTTCAAGCAGGGTTATTACGATAAAGTTAAAAAGACTCTAACATTAGAGTTTCGCAGTGGTGCTGTCTGGCAATATGAGAATGTATCTCCTAAAGAAGCCTTGTTGTTTGAAACCAGTAAATCTCAAGGCAGATACTACAACGACAAGATTAAGGATGTTAAGACGGGCCAACGCTTGCAAAGTCTTTCATCTAATGCTCCAATAGTTTATCGTGAGTATGAGTTACCGTCTCTGAATGAGCAACCTATGTTGCAATCCGCATTCTCTATAGGTGAGTCGGTTATGGTAGCATTTGGATTGAGCGGCTTTTTAGCATTCTCTGATAATGTTGCTCGTGGTTGTGTCATTGCTGGTATACACTTTTACGAAGGTAAAGTAGCGTATGATGTTTATGTGCCTGTTGAGAAAACTGTTGACGGTGTTTTATACACATTGTTAACCAACATTGACAGCGTTGCTATTAATCCACCAATAGATAGTATGTCATCAAACTATACGCTGCAGGCAGTTGTACAAAATATTAGTAAAAAGTTTGAAGCTAGTGTTGTGGATCGTACGGACGTTGGTGAAATGATTGAAGTAACTATACATACCACACCTGAAACTCATGCTAGTGTTCGTGCAACTATTTTACGTACAATGTTTACTGCACACTTCAAGCTAGATCATCAACCTGGTTATGAAGGTGTTAAATATGCTTGGTTTATTTTCAATGATAACCGTGCAGTGTTGACTGACCATATAGATAAATTTGTTTTACTGCTATATAATGGTGATGAAACAGATGAAATCCCAGAAGCTATAAAGAAGCTGGCGCTTTAACCAAACAAACTCCTAATAATGTAAATACATAACACATTATTAGGAGTTTTTCTATGGGCATTGTTTTAGCTGTTATTGGTAGTCGTGGTATTGGGGAACCTGTTAGGTATACTAATGAAATTTACCCTACTGCTACTTTCTATCCTACGTATAAGAACATGGGTCAACTAAACCTAGTTTTCAAAGAATTAAATTCAACTATTAAACGAATCGTAGAAATAGAGTCTGCAAAGAATCCCGATTTTAATCCTCGAATTGATATATCTTTATCAATAGGTGATGCGGATGGTGCAGATGAATTAGCTAGGATATGGGCAGTAAAGAATCAATTGAATTATACAGTGCATGTTGCTAAGTGGAAAGTATTTGGTAAATCTGCAGGACACAGACGTAATCCTGATATTATTGCACCTGCTGATTATGTAGTTGCATTCTATGATGGTGAAAGTTCAGGTACTGCTGGTGGTATTGAGTACGCAAAGAAACGTGAAAAGAAATTGAAAGTCATTAGGTATCTTAAACACGTACCTTATTTAGGATCGCGCACGAAAAAGAGAAAGGTAACAACATGATAAAGTTTCCTAAACCGTCATTTCAACATTTAGGTGCATCTACAACTGTCGCCCCTTCGAGTGAAGGTTCACGACTTGGTTATGACAGTCGGGGTACTGTTACTAAGAAGGTCCAGGCTATTACAAATAACTTTGTGTCAGAATCTAATAGCGGTATGCGAAACACACAGATAAGCCAAATGCCTATCGAAGTGGATATTGACCCACTATTGAAAGACATTGTGTTTTCGGAAGATCTTGAACAGAAAAAGTTAGTTACCAGACTGTATCGCGATATTTATTATAACGATGCTGTTGGCGGTAGTGCAGTTGACTTGGTATCCACATTAGCATTTTCTGATTTAACATTGGGTGGTATTACTGATCCTATTGCAGAACGGCATTTCATGGAGACTATTGAGCGTCTTAATTGTCGCACATTGTTTCCATCCGCATCAGTTGACCACCTAGTAGATGGTGAGTTTATTGGTAGTATGCTTTACAATAAGACTTCAAAGAAACTATTCGATCTTATGCCACACAGAAGCGACAACTGTAAGATAGATGCGTTACCTTTCTTTGAGCAGGACCCTATAATTACAGCCACGTTAGATCAAAGCGTTGCTGCACTGTTTTCAGGTGATAGTAAGCGTATAGCTAGTTTGAAAGCGCGCCTCGGTCCTGAGATAATAGACTTGCTATCGAAAGAAGCCATTGAACTCGATCCAATGAGTACGATTCATGTACCAAGAAAAACATTCACAACTGGTGGGGGTGTTTCTTGGTTCAGACGTATATTGCCATTGTACTTAATTGAAAAGAATTTGTTTCGAGGTACATTGGTTGAGTCCGCACGTAGACAGCGTGGTATATTACATATAACTCTCGGTGACGGTGATGCTTGGGAACCTACTCGCAGTGATATGGAATTCATAACTGAATTGTTTATGAACGCTGACTCGGATCCACTTGGTGCTATCATTGCAACTCGTTTAGGTGTTAGTACAGAAGAAATACGCCAAGGTGGTGACTTCTGGAAAGTAACTGATATATGGGATTCTACTGCAACATTTAAAATGCGATCACTAGGTCTATCTGAATCCCTTCTGTCGGGTGAGGCGAACCTAGCAACTGCCGATGCTAACATGACAGTGTTCATTGATTGGCTCCGCACTTACCGTGATATGTGGACTCAGAAATTCTTCTACAACAAAGTATTTCCACTTGTGTCGTTGTCACATGGCTATACGATCAACACTCGCGGTAAATTGATTCGTAAAGATGGTTTGATGACTGGGGATGTTCAGGCCAACTTAGATAGAATGAATGACGGTAGTAGATTGCTTATTCCTACAGTACATTGGGCTAAACAATTGAAACCAGAAGGTGATAGTGCGTATATGGATATGTTGAACACACTTACAGATAAAGGTGTTCCAGTACCGCTACGTGCGTTAGCTGCCGCAGGTGGATTTAACTTAGATAGCCTATTAGCAGATTCCAAAGACAACATTAATCTTATGGAACGTGTTATGACGTATGCAAAAGAAATTGCGGATGTTAAGAAGAAATACGGACCACAAGAGGCGGCAGATGATGGTTCTGCTCTAGCATCTACAGCACAAGATACCGAGTTTGCTGCGCGTCAATTGTACAACATGCTTAATGGCGGTCGTTCCGCAGTATTGAATCAAGGTATGGGTAAACACGTAGGTTTAGCGTCACGCGATTTTGGTGAAAGTAGTGAAATAACCACGCAGACTCGTACAGGTAAAAAGAAAATGGTGCACAACCAACGTGCTGCTAATAATCGTGCAAATGATTCTATTAGACGTGCGGTTTCTAATATCACAGCTAACAAGAAGACACCATTAACACATTCAACTTATACACCACACAAGTAAGGGGTTTCGTATGTTGTATAAAGATTTCATTAAACAATTAAACTTCGGTATGTTGATTAAAGGTTACCGAATTGAAAGTAGCGGTACTGAGGCCGAGATTGTCCAACGTGCTGCCATGCTTTCAAAATATACAGGCACATTTGAACATAAAGGCGACATTATCGGTGTACGTCCAATGTCTGTACAAGAACGTGATATGTTGAGTATCCATTGGGCTGTAGATGCTTTGCAGAAACAAGGTGATTCCTACGTTATCATAGGTCATGTTAGAGAACAGGGTTTGTTGGATAAATTCTTGTTTGACCCTACTGATGATATTGACACACGTTTCGCAGAACTGGGCTTTGTTGTACATAGTGAGGTGTAATCATGGATAAACGTATAAATTGGGCAACTCTTGATGCGGAAGAAAAAGCCCAGTATTTTGGTATTCATATTTTAAACTCAAAAGAAACAGTTTACGATTATGATTTGTTGCAGAAGTGTTTACTTCGCATTGACCTTGCCACTAGAAAGTTATTTGTTAAAAACATGCTTAGTGAGACTGCGCACTCTGTTTATCAAGGTCTATCACAAGAGCAAGTGCAATCGGAAGAGACCATGTTGAACTATTACTTCCATTTACTCGCAGCCGATCTTGATATGATGAGCAAATGTTTGTATTGGGCAGTACGTGGTGAGGGAGTGTAATGTTTTGGATCTTAAGTACAACTGTATATTTGCAGGCATAGTTTTGGTATTGTGGTTAGCTGGTATCTTTGTACTCATTGGTATTCTGCTGATTATTATCAAAAACATAACAGTAGGTGCGTATAAATGGATGCAAAAATATTACACATTACAAATGAAATTGCTAGAAAGGCAAAAGAGCATCTAGCTAATGGTCGTGAACTGTGTGCTGGTGCGCTTATATACGACGCCTTCCCAACTTATGCAGACGCGCAAGAAGTATTCACACTGTTATTAAGGTCCGAAGACGCTAACATAGTAGAATCCGTACGCGGTCTTGTGAAGACATTATTCGAGGGCTATATGTAATGACTCTAGGACCTATAAACGCAACAAAGTATATGAAGCGACAAGGTCTTGATCCTAATATGGTTTACGAGGCTCTTGTCGTCAACAACAATGATGAACGTAAGTTTTGTCGTATACAGGCAAGAATTCCAGGATTATTTGATGGTATTGCAGATGCCGATTTACCTTGGGCAGTACCTACATTTAATCATGTGCAGGGTACTCACGTATCTGGCAACGAGTGGAGTGGTATAGCTTACGTACCTAGAATTGGACATAAAGTAGGTATTAAATTCCCACTTGCTGATGCGCATAAGCCGATGTGGGGGCCATATATTACAGATGCTCAAACTGCATTGCCTAGTATGGCAACCAATTACCCTGATCGAATTGTATTTCATTTAGATCACGGCTTTTACGTTATCATAGATTCAAGAACTAACGAAGTATTTTTAAATAATCCTGGCGATTGGAATATGACAATCTTGGGTGACGTTAATCAATACATTGTTGGCAACCAACAACTTGTAGTTACTAATAACAAGAACGATATTCCTGGATATTTGTTGAATGCTCCTGATACTGTACTGAAAAACTTAAATGCAAAACCTGCCAAGAAGATAAACTTTTCTGGACTACTATCTAAAGGTAATGCGGGGAATCAACATACAACTATCACAGGCGATCAAACTGTGCTTGTCAAAGGTAATCGTAAAATAGTTGTGCAAGGTAACGATACTCTCGAAGTTAAAAAGAATAAGATTGAAAAGGTTGCTATGACAAGTCGATCAGAATGCCAACGCTCGGAGACAAATGGATGACAACTGACAGTAAAAAGTATTTGAGCCAGTACATTATGTGGGGAGCTTTTCGCCACGATTCAGGTAACACTGAATTTATTAAGTCCACTAATCCAAGTCATGATAAATTTTTGTATCACGACCACAAAATGCAACCTCTTCCACCTAACTCAAGACACCTTTCAACTCAACCCTCAACCTATATGATGTGATTTACTATGAAAATCGTTTATGCTGATGTATTAAAACAATTAAAAATTCTGTTAGAAGAAGCCGCAAAAGAAGATGGTGTTTCGCATGTTGCTATATCACAATCTGATATGCGTACCTGTATCACACATCTGGATATGCCTACAATATTCCCTAATTACGCAAATGAACGTGCTACTAGGGACGCACAATATCGCACACAGTTAAAGCAAGTTAATGGTCGTATTAATGGTAATCAATTGAACGATATTGAGAAGAATCAAATGTTTGACAGACAGTTGGATCTTGAAACAGCAATTCAAAATCTCGCACAAGCTGTACCCTCAGAAGCCGTAGCGTTCAACGGAATCTTAGTAAAAGTATCCATGAAGGCATAGCGAATAACCACTCTTTTTACTCGATAATTTAAACGTGCATTAATGCAAGTTCATCTTTCAACCTTTAAAGAGTGGTGACAAAACGTGGATATTCATAACGGTAAGGCCGTAGGGTCTTTGACGTTGGCGTACACACCCACACTCCCAAATCATGCAGCTCGTCTGCAAGACATACAGAGTGCGAGTGCAGCGGCAGCGGCACCAATATTTATCACAGGTGTTACTCCAACTTCTTCTGGTAACGTGGGCAGCGAACAGTACGTAGCTAATACTGTTCCTGCTAATATCGTTGTTACCGATTGTGTGAGTGACACCGCCAATGTGCGTGTGGCTTTCTTAGCGGAAAGTGGTGCTTCCTTCTACAGTATCGGTGTTACTTATAATAGTTCACCTGTTACTTCAATCTCTGAACATCCTACAGACAAACGTACCTTCGTTGGTTATGTTGACGTAGTTATGTCAGCTTCTGGCACTATCACACTTGTATCATCTACCGGCGCTACGGCGTCTGTTAATGTTGTATTGAGTGTTGGTGGCCCAGCAGTTCAATCTCTGAACTTAGGTGCTAACCCAGGTGCTCAGACTGAATTGAAATCGGGTGATACTATCACTATCTCCGGTGTAATTGATAATACTGCTGTATCTGCTCAAGTGGTTAATTCTGGTGTAGCCGCTAGTGGTTCAATTGCATTAGGCGCTACAGATAGCGGTGGTGCTGGTTTTAAAACTTTCACAGGTACTGTGACCGTTGCTAACCGCACTGGTACGTTCGGTGTAACTATTACAGGTACTAACTCAATTGGTACTGTTGGTAATCAGTTCACATCTTCAGCTACTAAAGTTCTTAATCAGACTTTCCCAACTGTTCCTGCTCCTACTTTCACCTATCCAGGTGGACAAGAAGCTGTCAAGTCTGGTCAAACAGTTACAGCAACTTCTAGCATTACAAATGCCGACTCTGTTAGCTATGCCTTTACACAAGGTACTGTTGCAGGTCCAGCTGTACTTGCTACGAACAAAACTTTAACTTGCACTAACAACGTGTACCAAATAGGCACGAACAACTATACTATCACGGCTACCAAGTCATCTAACGGTGCTGTAACTGTTGTTAATAGTTCAGTTGCGTGTGCTGGCGTTGCAGAACAAATCAGCATCAACATTACTGGTTCGCCTGTACGCTTACGCTCTGACGTTGCCGGTGCCGATTATGTTGTAAACTTAACAAGTAACCAAACTGTTCACAGTACACAAGTTCCTACTTTGGTAGCTCCTGTGGGCACATGGCAAGGTAGTTGGGTACTAGCTGGTAATACGTGGTCTCGTACATTACGTATCATCGACGGTGCTACAGCAGGCACAACTGCGTTCACTAGCCTTAGCTTGTTCAACAAAGCATTGGTAGAAACAACTGTTATTACTGCAGGTGCTTCTTACACAGTTGGTGGTTTCGTATTGCGTACCATTACTTTCAATGCCTTCGCGCAACATATGCCAATTGGTGCTACTGTTGTTACTAACAGTAAGGTACATGCGCAATATGCGGGTACAGGTAGTGATTTGACGTATCGTGCAGACACTGGCAATGCGCAAACTAGCTTCACATTGACAAACAGTGCTGGTGTATTCCAATCAACCGGAGCTACTGACCTGTTCATTAGTGATGCTGCGTTTGCCGGCTCTAACACATCTGGTACCCTCCAGTTGACAATAGAGGAGCTTGCATAATATGTCTACTCCATTTGAAATCTTTGTCCAGACAGAACTGCCAAAACGTCCGTATTTAGATACTGATGTTGCTGCCGAATCCGTCATTGTTCGCCGCGGTGTTGGTCCTCGCCAATTGTCCGCAGTGCCATTGACAGAAGGTCAAGTGTTGGGTATGTCTGGTGGTGTGCTTGTTGGTTTGTCCCAAACGGCAATCAACTACACTGTGACTACCTTCGCAACTGCTGCAACTACTTGGACTATTACACATGGTAAGAATAACAAAAATGTTATTTTAACTTTGCGTGATGGTAGTGACCACGCAGTTGAAGCTGATGACATACAGTACAATGCAAATAGTATTGTTGTCACGTTTGCTGTCGCACAAGCTGGTACTGCTGTAGCCGTTTATCTAGGTTAATAGCATTGTAAAAGGCACTCTGGAGCAATCCTCAGTGCCTTTTCTTTTGTCTATAATAAGTGTAAATAAATATTAATAAAATTTCTTTGTAGGTGGCTTTAGTTATATGTGAGTGCTGCGGAGCACAGGCGAATTGGCACGGTGGCACATCCTGTATTCGAAGGCAGGCAATTCGTTTCCGATAATCATTTAGCTAGAGTCACCTCCAAAGAGCTTTTAAAGGAGATTAACTATGTTTGTACTACCACAACGCTTTAATTTTATATATAATTCATTACAAGCTAAACCTGGTGTTAATATACTAGTACCTATGTCAGGTAAAACTAAGCTACCTATGCAATATTACAAGAATGTAGCCGCTAGAGCCACTTCCGAGCGTATGATAACGCCTGTTCTCCATGAACTTAGAACCAATGTATTTCGATGCAATGATTTCTCTGTGAAAGAGTCAACTAGCATGAATCATGTACTAGAAGGTATATCGCATAGTGTGTACAATATCTTCACTCCACTTTATTTTAGATCTACCATTTTAGAGCAGATATTACCATATACTGATTATGCTTACATTCTAAATGCGGCTATTCTTGCTCATAAGTTACTTACTGGTGAATCAAATTCAGGATTTAAAGAATTCAACAATTGGTTTCGCATGTACGATTTGCGTACAGAATTAAGTAAAGTAAACGGTACTTCTTACTTGAAGATTATTCGTGGTAATACCGAACTGTATTCTTGGCACGAAGAATTATGGACACATGCTGCTGTTTGGTTGATGGATGAGTCTGATATAATAGGCAACGAAACTCTAGCTCGTAAGTTAAACGTATCTGTAGATAAGTTGCTTGCCGAATTACTTAATATTAGAAATGTAATAGCTCCTCTAAACCTGTCCCTAAAGGTACAATAATTTAGATTAATTCTATTTTATTTGGTACCACCATCATGTTAATATCCATTTCATCTTCTGCATACACTTGGTATAAGTATACGGGTGATAAACGTGTTAAATATAACGATCATCACCCAGAATTTGAACTCACACTAAAGCGCAATGAAATATTTGGTGTGGCTAAGAATTTTACAGTAGTACATGAAGATGAACTGGATATACCTTTCAAACTATCAAAATCCGAATTAAAGCATTTACTTACAAATAGTGTTTTGTTGAAGTATGACCACGATATGTATCCTAGACTCTCCTTGCCTTGTAAGGAAGCGGATATTCGCCGCGTGTACAATTTTTACAACGCTAAACTATTTAACAACGAATTACCTACTGACATTAAGTTCCGTCGTATTACACGCGAAGGTGTTGAAGGTATGGCTGGAGGTAGGACCAATCTAAAGACAGGCAAATTTAACCACGTTATGTGGTATCATCCTTCTTCAATGACTGATGTACCATTCTTTTGTCACGTTGTTATACATGAAATGATCCATGTACTAAACAATGTTCGATACTTGGCTGGCGATGACTCTTATCGTAACGCTGGACATGGGCCAATGTTCGTAAAAGAAATGCACCGTATTAATGCTCTTGGTTATAAGATATTGCTAACGGTTAAACAGGAAGATTATCATATTGTTGAATCACAAGAAACTATTTATCTTGCCACGTATCAATTAAGTAGAGGTAAGTTGGGTTTCTGGAGCTATACACCGTTTGATCCTATCAATATCTTGGAATCATTGAATCTTGCAGGGTACATGCCAAGTGCTTATGAATATGGCACTACGCAGAACTCTCTCGCTATTAAGGCAGATCCAATTGTTCGAGGTAGACCTGCAGACAAGTTAATGCCTAAAGTTGCACACGCTGATTCCGTACATATCAAAACAAAGTTGAACTTCATCACAGATAAAATGCTTAGTGGATTTAAACCTACAGTGTATAAGCGTATTGAACGTGATGCGCCTGTAGATGTTAAACCAAGTGTGGAGAATATGACTAAAGCATGTGCCAAGTATTTATATTTAGGTAAGGCTGCGTATGTTTCAAATATCTTTATGAATCTTGGTGTTAAAGAAACTAATACCTATGATATGGAATTTGCACGTAGCGCAATTAAATCAAAAGGTTTCAATGACAGTGATTTCGACTATGTGTTGAAAAGCTGGTATGATATTCCAGATAAAGCTATATTGGCAGGTGGTGATTGGCTTGACGCTACACGATCTATCTTGAAAAACAAAATGAGTAATGATAGCGCTATAAATAAAATCGCACGTATCTATAACAGTGATTTCGCAGGACGCGTTGAACCCGAACGATATGCACGATTAGCTGCACAGTATTTCGATATTATCACATTATCTCAAACAACTTTAATGGCTGAGATTCTAAAACGGATTCGATAATGAACTATAATCCTAGCATGTACGCTCCATGGGTTAGAGTAGTTCGATTTAAGGATATTGTATCGACTGATGGTATTTATTATGTTGTATCTAATCAGAACACAGTTGACACATGCCTAGAATTTGAAAGATACTTAAACCTTACTTCCGATGAAGTGTTGGACTTCGATATTGTGACGCTAGACAGTCGAGAAGTTAAACTACTAGAGGTGATGAATCAAGGTCTTAATCCTGTGTTTCGTAGAAATGGTGTGTTGTCGATAAATAGTTCTTGGGCTATTTTTGATATGGGTCCTAAAACACCATTCGCAATAATTCCAAGATACCAATTCGTTACAATGCGCAATCGTGTATTCAATGCAGATCGTATTTCATTTTTACTTTCATTGTTGCCATATATTGTTGAACTAGATAACTATTTAGCTAAAGACAACAATATGTTTAAAGAGGCGAGTCCTAGATATAGGGCTTCTGCTGTACAAGAACATGTTGTTAAACTGAAAACGCAATATCGGAGCTCAATATCTTTTATAGGTACCACATTGTTTTTAAAAGACAGTGGTATGTATGACGTTCTGATAGACACAAAAGATTCAAGGGCTCTAGCTTCGCTCTTGTCTAGGTTAACACTATTTACTGATTGGGGTAGCCATGGAAATTTTTGATGACAACAAATACGTTATGCTTTTGACTTCAGTTAGGTCTTACTATCAACAAACCCACAGAGTATACCATAATTGGAATCATATTATTGATGGTGTTAAAATAGCTAAATCTATACCATCAGATGAATTCAAATGGAATCGTGCTCAACAATTAGCATGGTTATTTCACGATATTGTATACAACATAGGTAGTGATGATAACGAAAAACAATCTGTAGCCCTTATGTACCGAGTGTTGAAGACATTGCAATATCGTTATAGATTGTATTATGAATTGGATGAAGATGCGGCTACTGCTGAAACTATAATTCGTAACACGCAGTTCCATATTCCAAGTACAGCACTATGTAAGGCTGTATTAGATATTGATATGTATTGTTTCTCCTCATCTGATTTACTGCATAAAGCCAATGCTAACATAAAAGATGAGTACTGCTTAGACAGTATGGCACCTAGATATGAATTTCTTCGTTCACTTGTAGGTAAGCAGTTATACCATACAGACTATGGAAAGAAACGTCTACAACCTAGAGCAGAACAAAACATCGCAGATATTTTAAAAGATAGGATTTAATACTATGCTAATCTCAGTAGAACCTAGAATACAAAGTGGTGTAGTGCCTGTGTATGAAGGTCAAGTAATATTAGTGCGTAGCAGTAATGGCAAGAAATGGGTATTTCCTAAAGGTGGTGTAGAACCTGATTTAGATAAGCGATCTAGTGCAGCTAAAGAGGCTTTTGAAGAAGCTGGAATAGCAGGCACTGTCGGCAAGAAGCTTGGTGAGTTCCGCTACTTCAAAGATAAACAATTGCAGATAGTGCACTACTATAGTATGGATGTGGAAGAACTGCTACACAGTTATCCCGAGAAGCATTTAAGAGAGCGAATACTAATATCTTTCAAGAAAGCCAAAGAAATGATTGAACCAGATCTTAAATTTCTGTTGAAAGCTGCCAAAAAGTCTCAGTAATTTTAATGGTGTCTGTATGAAGAAAGATAAGTATAAAAAGCGTGTTGTTATGTTAGGTACAAGACGGTTAGAACTGCAAGGTTACGAACCTCAAGCATTGACCTATCTTATGAACAGTGGTTTTAAAGCTGAGGAAATTCGTTGTGAGTGTGAGACGGTTCCTATTGTCCGCTATAAGTATGGTAATCGTTTTAGAGATTATTATCCTGATATGTACATCGCACATAGGCGATTGATTGTAGAAGTGAAATCTGAACATACTTTAGGTTTGTTGAGTAATACTAAGCGTGGATTCTCAATGACCTGCGCTAAGGCAATTGCCGCACATAAGATGGGTTTCAAATTCGTGCTGCTGTTAATGAAGTCTGATGGCACTAGATTGAAGATGCCTAAGAATTGGGCATACATGAAGAAGACACAATTGAATGCTGAAATAGATAAATTGAATCCTCTTCGCGGTACTGGTAAGATGAACCTATTCTTTATGTGAATATTATGATTATAAAAAAGAAACCACCGGGTGAACGGCGTACTACTGCCGATATTTTGAAACGTGCCGCTGTTGAGCACTATGCACATAAAACCTACTCTTGTTACGTTGAGCTTGGTGTATTACCGTGGGGTAAGCGCCGACTCGACGTTTTTGCGTTAAATACGAAAGGTCATTATGTTGGTATCGAGACCAAATCGTGCGTTGCAGATTACAACACTGACTCGAAGTGGCGAGAGTATTTGGAACACGTTAATTCATTTTACTTCTGTGTTACCGAAGCCGTATATGCCAAGTTAGAAGAACGATTACGTGTAGATTGCAAAGAAACTGGTGCTGGTGTTATGATACTCACCAGCAACGGATTTATTAAAGTTGTTATCAATGCAAAGAAACACAAGATGTGCAAAGAAAACAAATTGAGACTACTTCTCAAGGTAGCATGGAGAGGCGGTGAATCAAAAAGGACTATAAAGCGTAGAACACGATTTCTTTTAAACAACGAAGAAAACTAGGTATATTTTATGTATGCTAAAATTCCGTTCACATCTAACTGGACAGAAGCTCAAGTCTTGTCTGTTATTGCCTCATTATTATCAGGCACAACAAATCCTACAGCACTACCTGCAGGCATTACAGCAAGTGCTTCAATCACAAATACAGTACCGCACGGATGGACACTCGTTAGGCAAAGCGCTGGCAGTTACTTAGTAGCTAGCTCACCTATAACAGCACGTACAAACAAGAGCAAGTTTGTTGCTATATCTACTGCAACTAATATATTGCAATTAGTGTTAGGTGATGCAAGTGCAAATACCAATACTATTACAGTAAACGGTACGACAGTAGCCACCACTACAAATATTTGTGATAGCAGTGTAGTTGCGAAAACTGGTTATGTAATGCTACACGTTAGCATTACACCTTCACACATGCTTTTCATGTTAGAGCGTCTTACTGGAGCCTCATTAACATCTGCAGGTACTAATGGTCTAATTGCGGGCGTTGTAGATCAAATAACTTCAGACACGCTATATAGTGATGCTGGACCTTTAATGCCAGTTGTACTTGCTAAAGATTGGACGCAGAGTAGTGGTTCTGCTCTTATTATGGAGCCTACCACATTAAGCTACACAAATGGCATTGCGCCTGTTGTAGGTAGTTATGTTGCTCAAGCCTATTTTGTGTTTAGAGGTGCACAATCTCAAACAATAACCTTACCAGATAGTGGTAAACAGTGGCGTAGTGGTGCTAGTACGTCTGCACAAATTTACGAAGTAGGTTTTGCGTCAACATCCAGTGAATCTGAAACGTCCAAACTGGCAGATATTTATGCTACATCTACTGCATTCGCAGGGTCTCTTATTGAGAATACTATTAATGGTAAAACGTATGTGAGTTGGACAACAACCGCTGGTAATACCTTACTAGTAGCTAAGGAGTAACTATGTACGCTGTCTTAAAATTTAATACTTGGGGTGCGCCTACACAAGTCTACGCTGCAATTATGTCTATCATGCAGGGTAATACATTAGCTGCTGCAGGTACTGCGAGTGCGGGCCAACTTAGTGTTACAGGATCTAAATTAGTGGGCAATGCTGCGTCGGATGCTTGGACTTTTGTCGATTCAAGTACACTCATGGTACCAAACAGTACAGTAAATTCTCAGAATAAATATATACGTTTTACAGGACTAGGTGTTGTGACTGTATTGTTCAGTAAAACATCTGCATTTGGTAGTACAGACACTTTTGCAGGTACCAGTTCTAGTGCCCAGACTATACTCACGCAAAGTAATCTAAATGGTGTATCTAATAGTGCGAATGCTCCACTCCTAGTGCATTTAAGTTTTTCTAAACACCACTTTATGTTGGCTACAATGTCACAAGCAACAGGTGCTGTTCAGGCAATTACGATACTCTCTGAGGTAGATTACGGTGTCTCAGATTATTTAGATGATGCCTCTAATACATACTCACCTATAGTTTCCTGTTGTAACATCTATGGTGGTAGTATTTACGATAGCGCTACACCTGCAAATACTACAGGTAAATGGTCGATTCCTAAAATAATCACCAACTTATCTACTGGAGCTACAGCTACACGCCCTGCACTCGATTGGCGAGTTGGTAATAAAGTTGCCACAACGAATCCACTGGCTGATACTGGTAATGCTAGTTGCAACGCAGACTTGACATACTCTACATCATTGTTGCCTTTAGGTGTCGCATACAATACCCAGTTCCATGGTGATATAACATCTAAGAGCGGTATACGTTTATATGCAGGTACTGGTCCTAATGATATAACATACACCCCCAATGATATTGTTACAGTTAGTGGTGTTCCATATCGAATTCTAAACAAAATTGCAGTTCCCTATATTTAGGAGATTTTACGTATGTTTGCTAAACTTTATTTTGCAGCAGGCTGGGGTACCAACTCTGTTAAACAAGCCATATTTAACGTAGCTTGCGGTGTTACTAGTTTAACTACATTGAATGCAAACTTAACCGCGTCACCTGCAAATACAGCTACAGTAGTTACAGCATTGTCGTATATCATTAATAATAAAACACCATCTGGTTGGACAAACTCCACTAGTTTGACTGCTAATGTGAGTACGACATCTATTATGTATGCACCGTGTGCTAATAGTACGAAGAATAAATATGTTGCTCTTGGTGGTACAAACTCATACGTGTCTATGAGTAGTGTTAGTGGTATGACGAATTCAACGTATACTTCTGATCCCGGCACTGAGATTATTCAAGCAGGTGCTGACGATACTTCATCTACTTCCAGACACAACACAGCATATCCATTAGAAGTTTGGATATCATGCTCTAACCGTCATTTACTTGTTGCGTGTAATCGCCCTGGTTATAATCACGGTACGTCTTCTGGTACTGGCAATCAAACTAGCGGTTATGTTGCAGGCGTTCTCGAACATGTGGCTACGGATGCTTGGATGGTAGATGGTATTAATCACTTGCCAGCTATTGTGTTACGTCCCGGTCAAAACTGGCAATCAAATAACGTAAATGGTCCTACAACTATTGCACTTGATGGTTATGCTACCGGTTGGAGAGATATTACGCAAGCAACCGTTACTGATAACTACTCCAGTGTGTCTTCTACAAAAGCCGCGTACACACGTTATGGTAGCGGTACTATTCAGTCAATTACAAATAATGGCACTTGTACAATATCTCAAGATGAGAACACTGTTGTAAGAACATTAATGCCATTTGGTGTTCGTAACCAAGCACAATTACAACGTGGTGGTGCAGTAACAGATTTATCTAACGTGTACTTATGTCCTGCCATATTTGCTGCAAACACTGTTATTCAAGTAGGTACAGATACTACGAATTTATTCCACATATTCAAAGCATTTAACGGTGTTGATATTGCCGTACCTCGCGGTTAATTACTTATTTGGAGATGATATATGTACGCGAAATTAAGATTCACGTCAGGTTGGTCAACTGGACAAGTAAACGATGCAATATTGACACTACTCAGTACAAACACTTCTTACACATTATCTACAATGGTAGCAGCATGTGCAGCAACTCAACCAAAACTAGATATGGCTAACAGTGCTCTGTCTTACGCGATAGGTGGACACGGTTGGACGCAAGAATATCTAAACAATACCACTGCAAATAGATTAGCGGTATTGAGTTCACCCTGTGCAAGTAGTAGTAAGAAAAAATATATAGTTACTTCTTACGCGAACAACTTACTACAAATCACGTTAGGTGAGAGTTGGGTTAGTGCTAATACGTTAAATAATCCTACCACACCAACGGCAAACAGTTGGTTAAATACTGCCAATACCCCAACTAGTGGTGGATTAGACGTTTATTTGTTTGTATCTAATCGTTTTATATTTCTAGCAACTGCTGTAGCAGCTTCTACCAATCTAGCGTTATCTGCAGGTGTATTTGAATTCGTTAAAAACGACGGCTTCTACACAGAGACTAGCAGTTATATTCCAGCCGCACAATTTAATAGCCAATTAACGAATGCTAGTTTATTCAACGGTGCACTGAGTCCATTTGTGTTACCTAGATTTTATAGTATACGTAATTCTGCGGACAGAATTACTGGTAACGCTACTGCCCTGTGGGAAACACCCTATGTTGACGACTCTGGAATACCTAATACTAATTTGGGTTATGATTTCCTAGGTACAGCAACTAACTGGTCACCTTTATTGATGCCATTTGGATGTAGTAACCGCGCAAACTTAGGATTTATGGGTGGCGCTATTTCTGATCTATCTAATGTGTATTTAGGGCCAGGTAATTTAGGTGCATGTTTTGACGAAGTTATTGTTGGTCCAACCACGTTCGTGCAAATAGATTTAGGACTAGCTCCCGCCTCATACGGTCGCATGTTCTTTCCTAAAGGATAACTATCATGGCTAATCTAGGAGTGGTTCCTGTAATTGCTGCGAATCCAAATTCAACACATACAGTACGCTCTATTACGTATGTTTCTTCTATTTATTTTGGAGCTTCTCAGCTATCAGCAGGCTTAGGTGCTGTTAGTAGCAGTCAGGTAACTAATCAGTCTGTTGTCGCATTACCAACGCAAGTAACACCTGTACAATACTGGAGCTAATATGACAGCAATAGCACAGAGTAATTTCCATTTAGCTACACAATCTACACCTGTAGTGCATGCAACATTACGTTTTCCTGCGCTAACTTCTGTTAGTTCCGGACTACCTTTATCAACTACACTTCCTTATAACATACAACAAATGCAATTTCCAGCATTACTGTATTTCGGAACATTATCTGCTGGCGGTCAAGCTAGTTCGACAAGCTCGGTATCACAGTTACAAACAGCACAGGTGGTTACGGTAGACGTGACTAAATTGTATCAAGTTTGGAGTTGAGTCCTCTGCTTTAGGCATATGGATTTGCCTCCTTTTAACTATAATATGAATTTAAAATTGGTGATTATATGACAAGTTTGCTGGTCTCTGTAGAAGGTATAGACTGCTCTGGTAAGTCAAGTGCGATTAATATGTTAAAAGAAACGTACAGCATTGTTACTACACGAGAACCTGGGGGTACACCAATTGGTGAAGAATTACGCACGCTTATTTTACAGAATGGTAATGTCATATCAAGCGAAACAGAAGCATTACTCTTTTATACTGCGCGTGTTGAACACTGCAAAGCATTTATTAAACCGAATTTAGATGCGGGTAATGTGGTTGTATGTGATCGCTACTATGATAGTTCCCTGGCATATCAAGGTGCTAATGGTAATACCTTTACTAAGACATTGCATGAATTTATGTTACGTGAAAATGTTATTCTACGACCTAACTATACCCTGCTGTTTGATATTTCTATTGAGACTTATTTGAAGCGCAAGACAGCTAGAGGTGTTGTCAAAGGTGAGGAAATTAATCACATAGAGGATCGTGATGTAGTTATTTATGAAAAGACACTGGCTATTTTTCGAGAACTAGCTAGAGAAGAACCTAACAGATTTATTGTTGTGGATGCTAATCAGGATATTCAGACAGTACATAACCAAGTCACTGCAATTTTTGATAAATTGGGTGTTCCGAGAAAATTAGGATAATATATGTTTCTATCATTGTCATCTATTGAACGAGCTTCCGCAGATGCTTACATGAAGTTAATGTTAGCATTGGCATTATCTTATGAGTTTGACTACGACCAGAATTTTTATCGTAAAATGACTGCGTGGCGTAAAGCTGCGGAACCTTTTATGAAGCAGTTTCGTATAAAGACTAAAGATTTGGATATTGCTTACCGAAACATCATTGCAAACAAAGGTCCAGAGAATGATGTTACCCACGAATCTACTGTAGAAGCGTTTCGTGAAATGCAATTAGCTAAACCTAAATTTGAAAAAGAACTCGATTTAACTCGTGATGATCTTCGTTTTCTAAACGATATGCGGTTAGTAGCTTTGAAAGATTCCGAACAGGCTAAAATTCGTATCGCAAAAGAACTCAGTCGATTCAATGATCCTGATTTCAATAGCATGTTTGCCGAAGATCACGAAAGTACAGAAGACGTACAGAAAGAATTAAAGGCACTTGTTCAGAAGTTTGGTAAAGTTAGTGGGCTTATTATGCCAACTACTGTATTAGAATCTTGGCAAGAATATGCAAAGAATCGTGGAAAGAAATTGCCGCAGCATGAGCGTTATTTAGAACTAACTCGTACCTTACGTGAAAGTTACAAGAAGCGTCTACGTTCGCTTATACTAAGTAGCGACAAACCTTATTTACCTGTATCTGATGTTATTCGTACACTTGATTCAGAAGGTGTACCACATAACTTACCTAGTAACTTCATTGGTAATATAGACGCTGAAGGTAAGTTTTATACTACTTCTGGGAAAAGATTGTTGCAAGCACCTAGTGGTGATGTGTTAATGAATCCGGAGTATGACCCTAAGAAAGACAACTCTTATGTGTGTTCATTTACCCCAGCGTTTGCACAAGCACCTACACGAGCGTATACTGAAAACTATCGTAGTTCTGCCAAGCAAAGCAAGTTTGACGTTGTTATGGAAGCACTACCTTTAATACCCGCCGCCGCTAAGAAATGGCGTAGCGCTATGGCTAAACCCAATACCAAGGCAGGTATTCTAGCTACGTTAGCGGAATTGATTTATGAGACTAGTGCTCGTGTAAGTAGTAAAGTAGCGATGACTGGTGGAGAACGTACATTTGGTGCCACAACATTGCAAGTGCAACATATAAAGTTTAGCGATAGTGTTATCAATATCGTGTATACAGGTAAGAGTGCAGGTAAACAACATCACGTTATTAAACTCACTACACCCGCTTTAAAACGTCTTGCAGCTAACTTAAAAATCTATTGTATAGGTAAAGCAAAGACTGATCCTGTATTTGAGTACAAAGATCGTACTGTCACAGGTACGGCGGTATCTAACTACTTGCGTACATTAGGATTACCTGACGGATTCACTGTACATAAATTCCGTACTATTCGTGCCACTGAAATGGCCAACGATGTATTGAAAGCCTGCCCATTTAAGAAGGGTGGACAGTGGACAGATAAGCAAGTACACCAGTGGGTTGAAGGTGAGATACTGAAAGTAGGTATCGCACTAGGTCACATGTCGGGTGAGAAGTATACAGCAAACACTGCTATACAAAACTATGTAGACCCTGGTATTCTGAAAGCATTTTATGATAAATTGGGTATTCGTCCTAATCCTAAAATACAAAAAGCTATTGACAGCATAAACAAACATGAGAAATAATATGAACCAATTTAGTTGTCCTCAAAGAATAACCGTTGCCGCAGATTGTCCTGACAGTTGGCAAGAGCGTTGGAAAGATACTTGGCCATCCGAACTTGGTGTAGCTCCTGTTGCGTGTAGTTATTGTGGATGTATTCGTCCTGAGGATGCTATACGTATAATCGAAGCTGGGTTTGAAATATCACCAAGCACTAAATCGTACAAATGGTATATAGAAGTTCCAGGCCACGCTAAACATCATAAGATGACTATAAGTGCTATACAGAACGATCAATTAGATTCTATTAAAGATCATAAATTGATAAGTGTGGGTTTGCCTATTAAACTGTATGCTCACCATCTAACTCCCGAACAAATATCAGTGTTAAATAATCTATGGGAACGTCAATGTAAAGCACCTACTGAGGAGCAATAAAATGACCTTAGTATTATCTACACCTTACAAGAAACCTCAAGTTAGTATTCCACCATTTCCTTACTACGCAGCGTCTACTTACTTGAACGCTTCTCAATACAATACGAGTGCAAAACTCATAGCACTCGCTACAGGTCAGATGACAAGTGACACTACTGGTGATACATTTACTCTGGATACTGGTACTACAAAATATGGGTACTTTTTCAGTCCTGTATCTAATGGCGCAATACAGTTTACCGAGATAAATTCAAATCTGCTTGGAGGTTGGGATGGTGCTACGTGGGCGGATGGTGATATTGGTAGTACGAATGGTCCTGCCACTATATCGTTAGACTTCGGTGCAGGTCCTTCTGATTGGTACGTATATAGAACAGACTTTGCCGGTATAGGCATTGTTACTTGGAAACTACGATACTTGAGCTAACTATTATGATACCTATTAGTATGTCTGTTAATATTCCAAAGTCTCGTTTAGAAGATTCACTAGAAGATAGTGAATTAGTAGATGCGGAACTACTTAATCCTGATGCGGAAGCACCTCCGAGAGCAACACAGACTGGTCAGTTCGGAGTCACTGATGTTCACGTTACAAACGCGAATTGGCTCGGTAGATTAGATCGCGATATACCTCCTAGAAGACGCAGGACATTGCCTGTCACAAAATAAGGTCATTCTATGAAAAGTAATGGAGCCGCTATAAATTTTACTCTACAGCGTCTAGCGAATTTTCCAGACGCTGAAAATGGTGAGTTGTGTATCATATACGGGAATGCGGATATTGCATCTGGCATCTATTGTTACTACGATACGATCACTGGTTGGAAACTAATACACCCAGTTGAGGCTTCACCGAACACGATCCTCTCCTTATCTGATGTCGGCGTACAAGCAGTTGCTAATGGTTATTTGCAATGGGATGCTCAGGCAAATAAAGTAGAATTTGTTACTGCGATTCCAGCTAGTGCTATTACAGGACTAGCGACTGTGGCTACATCAGGTGATTATGAAGATTTACAAAATAAATATACATTGCCATCTGCAACACAAAGCGAACTAGGTGGTGTTAAAGTAGGTACAGGGTTATCCGTGGATAATGAAGGACAATTAACAGTATCTATGGATGGCGGAGCATTTTAAGTTATTTTGCACAGTAATTTCTGTATTAGATAGCCTTATATTAGGTTTACCCTACAATCTAATCTAGTTACATATTTATAGGAATATTTTAATGTCGAATACTATCTTATTAAAAAGATCATCTGTACAAAATAAAGCACCGTTAGTGTCAGATTTAAGTCTAGGTGAACTAGGCATTAATACATACGATGGCAAACTGTATCTTAGAAAAAACAATGGTGTTGATTCTATTGTCGATATTACAGGCAATGAAACAATTACTGTTTCTGGTGATGTTACAGGGTCAGGCTCAACGGCTATTACTTTAACATTGGCTAACTCTGGTGTGTCTGCCGGCTCATATTCTAAGGTAACTGTAGACACAAAGGGTCGTGTAACAGCCGGTAGTGCTATTGCATCGGCTGACGTTACAACTGCACTTGGATTTACTCCATACAACGCTACAAACCCAAATGGCTATACGAGTAATCTTGGTACTGTAACTTCATTCGCATTCACAAATGCTAATGGCTTTACGGGTACTGTGAGCACAGCAACTACAACACCAACCTTAAGTTTGTCATTACAAAATGCGAGTGCTACACAAGCTGGCCAGTTGTCATCAACAGATTGGGCTACATTTAATAGTAAGCAAGCGGGTAACGCTAACTTAACAAGTGTTGCAGCGTTATCCACATCAACAACAGGTTTAATTAAGTTTACCAACGGTGTGGCATCATTAGACACCAATACATATATTACCGCAGCTACTGCACCAGTTACAAGTGTAGCTGGACGTACAGGTGCTATCGTACTGACCTCGGCAGACGTAGGTTTAGGTAACGTAAACAATACGTCCGATGCGAATAAGCCTGTATCAACTGCTACACAAACTGCATTGAATTTGAAAGTAGATGCTAGTCAGTTGGGTGTTGCTAGCGGTGTTGCAACATTGGATGCTACTGGTAAGTTACTAACTGCACAAATTCCTAGTGCATTGCTTGGTGCTACTGTTTACCAAGGTGTGTGGAATGCTAGTACAAACACGCCTACACTTGTCTCAGGCACAGGTACAAAAGGACAGTATTACAAAGTCAGTGTTGCAGGTACTACAAGTATAGACGGTAATGCTAACTGGACTGTAGGTGACATTATTATATATAATGGTACCACTTGGGATGCTATTCAAGGTGGTACGTCTGATGTTAGTTCTGTATTTGGGCGCGTAGGTGCTGTTACATTACTCGCGGCTGACGTTACAACTGCATTGGGATTCACACCTTACAACGCTACAAACCCAAACGGATATATCACTGCTGCAGGTGCTCCTGTACAAAGCGTTGCCGGACGTACTGGTACTGTTGTATTAACCTCAGCAGACGTAGGTTTAGGCAATGTCAATAACACATCTGACGCTAACAAACCTGTAAGCACTGCACAGCAATCAGCATTAGATGCTAAACAACCGTTATTATCCGGTACAGGATTTGTAAAAAGTACAGCAGGTGTTATTACATACGACACTACAACTTATTTAACTGGTAACCAAAGCATTACAATTTCCGGTGATGCAACTGGTAGCGGTACTACTGCTATTACGCTAACTTTAGCCTCAAGCGGTGTGACTGCGGGCACTTATAAATCTGTAACTGTTGATGCCAAAGGTAGAGTAACAGCAGGAACTAACCCTACTACTATTGCAGGGTTTGGTATCACTGATGCCGTATCAACTTCATCTACTATAGATGGTGGTGCTTTCTAAGGATAGTTATGTTATATACAGTGGATATTTGATTATCATCCACTGTATCCAAAAATTGCAATAATGCAATCTTATTTTATTAACTTCTATGCGGAGTATGCTGTATGTTACAGGACGGAATTGAATTAGCTGAAGGTTCTGAGATTAAAAATGACAGTGTTGCTAAAGGCAGCGTATTTCCAGATAATTCAAATACTGGTGAATTATTTTATATTGATAATACGTCCAACTCTAATGCTGTTGGTTTGCACGTATATGGTACATCATGGAAAAGACTGCTAGAAGAGGGAGATTCTTCAGGTAATGCGTCACTGCCTGCAAATACTGTAGCTGGTACATATAAATCTGTAACTGTAGACGCTACAGGTATTGTGCTGTCTGGATCAAACCCAACTACACTAGCTGGTTATGGTATTACAGACGCACAAGCCGCGTTAGGTTTTACACCATACAACGCTACAAACCCAAACAACTATACAAGCAACTTGGGCTCTGTTACCACATTTGCATTTACTAGTGCTAACGGTTTTACTGGAAGTGTTAGTAATTCCAGCACTACTCCTACACTATCACTTACATTACAAAGTGCAAGTGCAACACAAGCTGGACAACTATCGTCCACTGATTGGAACACATTCAACGGTAAACAAGCAGGTAACGCTAATCTGACTAGTGTTGCAGCCTTGTCCTCAGCATCTACTGGTTTAGTTAAGTTTATTAACGGTGTTGCGTCCTTAGATACCAATAGTTACTTGACTGTAGCACCAGTTACTAGTGTTGCAGGTCGTATTGGTGATATTACTCTTGCAAAAGCTGACGTTGGATTGTCAAATGTTGATAATACCTCAGATACTAACAAGCCTGTAAGCACCGCCCAGCAAACAGCTTTGAATTCGAAAGTAGATAACAGTCAATTAGGTGTCGCTAATGGTGTGGCAACATTAGGTAGCGATGGTAAAATTGCCTCAGGCCAATTACCCGCAGCGATTGTAGGTGCGACTATTTATCAAGGCACTTGGAACGCTAGTACGAATACTCCTACACTTGTAGCTGGTACAGGAACCAAAGGTTATTATTACAAAGTAAGTGTTGCAGGCAACACTAGCATCGATGGCAACTCAAATTGGACTGTCGGCGATATTATCATATTCGACGGAGTTACTTGGGATGCGATACAGGGCGGAACTTCAGACGTTAGTTCTGTGTTTGGTCGTGTAGGCGCTGTTACGTTGTTATCTTCTGATGTTACCTCAGCATTGGGATTCACACCTTACAACGCTACAAACCCAAATGGCTTTACTAATAATACAGGTACTGTTACCTCATTCTCATTTACTAATGCTAATGGTTTCACAGGCAGCGTAAGTAATTCCGGAACTACTCCTACACTATCCCTTACGATGGCAACAGCGAGTGCTGTTATATCAGGTCAGTTGAGTAGCACAGACTGGACTACATTTAATAGTAAACAAGCTGGTAATGCGAACTTAACAAGTGTTGCTGCATTATCAACGGCAGTTACCGGATTAGTTAAGTTTACTAACGGTGTGGCATCTTTTGATACTAGCTCTTATTTAACAGGTAACCAATCTATAGCAGTTTCTGGTGATGCAACTGGTAGTGGTACCACAGCTATTACATTAACCTTAGCTAACACAGGTGTTTCCGCAGGTTCATATTCTAAAGTAACTGTTGATGCCAAAGGTCGTGTTACTTCAGGTACTAATCCAACTACTCTGTCTGGTTATGGTATTACGGATGCGCAATCAGCACTATCCGGTACTGGTCTAGTTAAGAGCACTGCTGGTGTAATCACATACGATACCAACACCTACTTAACCGCTAACCAATCTATCACAGTATCTGGTGATGCAACTGGTAGTGGTACCAACGCTATAGCACTTACTCTTGCGAATAGCGGAGTATCGGCTGGTACTTATAAATCGGTAACAGTGGACGCAAAAGGTAGAGTAACAGCAGCAACTAACCCAACAACTATTGCTGGTTATGGCATTACAGATGCAGTTAGTACAAGCACACCTATTGCTATGTCTAACCAACCTATCAGTGGCGTTAAAACTGTTACGTTTAACAGTCAACCAGTATTAGCTACAACAACTGGCACTATCGCTGTAGACTGGACTGCTGCTAATGCTTACAAGCAGACACAACCTACTGGTGCTATCACTTACACGTTTACGAACCCTGCTGGTCCATGTCATTTACAAATGTACGTTGATTCTAGCGGTGCTAGTACAGCACAAACATTCACATGGCCAGCTGCTGTGATTTGGTTTGGTGCAGTATGGGCAGGTGTGAACAACAAGAAAGCCATTATTAACTTCTGGTATGATGGTAGTGGTAACTACTATGCTACTGGCATGAATCAGGTGTAATTATTATGGCTAATAGATTTTATATAGCAGCTAGTGCAAACCAGATTTGGGATGCCAGTAATACTGCATGCTGGTCAACTACAAGTGGAGGCGCTGGAGGCGCTTCTATCCCTACCGCGTCGGATGCCGTAATCTTCGATGCAAACAGTGGAAGTTTTCAATGCAGTATAACAACAGGTATTTGTGCATCAATTACAACTACTAGTTACCCTGGTACGTTAGTTTGGACCAATACATCAAGTACATTATCCTTATTAGGTTCGATGACGCTGACAAAAGTAATTGGCGGTGCTATCGGAACATTAAGTTTTGTTCCTACTACAGGTTCTTTTACTATAGCATCCGCAGGTTTTTTAAGCAATTCAAATATTGTATTTGGTACAGGCTCTAATGCTATCACATACACATTTAGTAGTGCTTTTTCTTGTCAGACTGTTACTATCAAGAATTTGTGTACCATAGTTACAAATGGTGCAACTTGTAACTTTGTAAACTTTAATACAAACACAGGTGCCGTATTCAGTCCAGCGACTTCGCCGATAACTGTAACTGGTACATTTAATCCAGCATCAGGTACATTTTCTAGTGCTACATCTAGTACGTTGAATGTTGTTACAGGCTGGAATGCAGCGTTGACTCTAGGGACAGTTAATATTACACCATTAGTATCCACTACGGTTAATATTCAGCAGAACTGTTCGTATACTAACCTGCATTTAGTGCTGAACAATCTAAATGTTTATTTAGTTGATTTTTTCAACACAACCCAGACTGTAACAAGTGCGTTTTCTATGGCAGGTCAGGCCAAATATCCAAGAGTACGCAATGTTACTATGTCTGTTAATGGTACAGTTTCAGGTAGTGCTGTATTACTGTCTAACTTTACCGCAGCCGGTTCAGCGAACTGGTTCACTAGCTTGCAAAGCCAGCATGTGGGTAATTTCCAAACTGGAAACGATGGTCCCGTATCCGGCTCTAGTATTACTCTCGATGCTGGTGTTTCAGTAAATCAAATTGCTAGTGGTGATTGGTTCAGCTCATCTACGTGGTCTAATGGTTGGCCTCCACTTCCAGATGATTCTGTGACGCTGAGTCCGGGACTATCATTAACTAACACATCTGGAAATCCTATATTTATACATGATATAACGTATAATGGTTCAGGTAATTATACTGCAACTAACTTGGGACCTATAACATTAAAAGCTGGATTAAGTACAGTTAATAACCCTGTACCCATATCTAATGGAAATTCAGGAGCATTTCCAGATTTAGTGTTGGGTTCACCTACAACAGGATCGTTTGGATTTGGTAGTGGTAATGGTTGGATCTATCTATCCTTGACTGTGGCCTGTATTTCCGGTGCTACGTATATAAACTCTAATAACTTTACAGTGCTAGGTGCACTTACTGTTAATTCTGGAGGTATTTCACTTAGTGGTTCTACTGTATTACTAGGCAGTCTAGTAAGTACGTCTGGGTCGGTCAGAACAGCTAACCTAGGTGTAAATACGCTGAAACTAACAGGGTCTGGTACTGTTTTGGATATGTCGTCCACAAACTTTACTTGGAACGCTCCAACAGTATTAACATTTGCACCTACAGCTTCACCAGCGTCTGTTACGTTAAATGGTGGAAATTTAACCTACAATACACTGACTTTAGCAGGTGCGTCAATTACTACCTTTAATATAAACGGTAATAATACATTTGCTAACTTGAACAGTACAAAAGCTGCTGCCCATAGTATTTTATTCGCATCTGGCAGCTCTAATACATTTGCAGGTTGGTCCGCCGCAGGTGCTGCTAGTTATCTAGTTACTATAGGTGCCCAATCTGGAACATTCACTCTTGTTAAATCTGGTGCTTCTGTCATATCGCTTGATTATATAAATGTGTCTAATTCTAATGCGACACCTGCGAATAAATGGTCTGCAGGCACTAACTCGATTGATGGGGGTGGTAACACTGGTTGGATATTTACAGGTGCGGGTTCAGGTGCCTCTAAAGGTCTGTTCTTTGGAGCGTTCATTTAACAGTTATACCAATAAGGGTACTATATAGTACCCTTTTCTATGCGCAGGAATATTCCTAATGGCAAATACAATATTAGTTAAACGATCCGCAGTACAAAATAAAACACCTCTCGTGACAGATTTAAGTCTTGGTGAGTTCGCTATAAATACCTATGATGGTAAAGTGTATATCAAGAAAAACAATGGTGCAGACGCTATTGTAGATATTACTGCAAATCAAACAGTTACAATTTCTGGTGATGCAACTGGATCTGGTACAACTTCTATTACGATGACGTTGGCTACAACAGGCGTAACAGCAGGTACTTATAACAACGTGACCGTCGACGCTAAGGGTAGAGTAACTTCAGGATCAAACACTTCTTATTTAACAGCAGTACCTGTAGCAACATCTTCTGCATTGGGTGGAGTTAAAGTAGGTACAAATATTGCAATAGCTGGAGATGGTACTATATCTGTACCAACATTACCGGCTAGTGCAGTAACAGGGCTTGCGACTGTTGCAACAACAGGTAACTTTTCGGATTTAAATGGAGCAACGAAAAATCTATTCGTTGCTAGTGTATCTACCAATGCTGTTTACACCAATTTGAATACCTGGGTAGATCAAGCGCTAGATGTGGAATATATAAAAGATTCGGCATTCACACACTCTACAACAACTACTAATAGCATAGTTACTATAACAAAAGCGGGTCGCTATAGATTGACTGTACAGGCTAGTGCGTTTCGATCAACAGGGTCTAGTGTTAGTTGGGGATTGCGTATAGCGTCTGCCCCAACTTCTACTGGCACTTACACGCAATTGCAGTCAGCATCTGCCTACAGTATAGCGAATGCTGCGAGTATTTTGCAAAGTTGTATACTTGCCGAAGCTATTGTTTCCGTGACAGCAGGACAATCATTTAAAATACAAGGTGGACTAACGACAGTTGGTGGTGTAACTTTACCTCCAGCCTCATTCATTTTTACTATTCAAGAGCTGTAAGTATGTTATATATAATCTGGGATTCGGAAAATTCTACTGTTGTTGGAGATTCATTTGAACTCACAGTAGATCAAAGTTTATTAGATGTTGATGTACGTATAACACAGAATATTTATCCGTACGTTATAACTCTACCTGATGGTTATAATGCTAATATGCACGATCATAGTCCTATGATATATACATTAGCTAATGGTATAGTTACAGCCACATTTACTTATGTTTATAAATCTTTAAGTGAAGTGCAGACATACATCACTTCCTTGTTTACAGATTATCGTGACAACTTATTTCTGAGTGGTTTCTATTACGGTGGTGCACACTTTCAATCGGATAAAGATTCGAGAGACAATTGGACAGCAGCAGTTACTATGATTGCAACAACTGCTACTATCAATGGAATCACGGTAGATCAATTGAGTGCTCTTCCTGGATACCAAGAATGGACAAAGTATGACAATACAACAGCATACTTTAAACGTGCGGAATTAGTTCAATGCGGACTAGCTTTAGGTGCTTGGAGTAGTTCAGTTATTAGATTGTGTAGATTAAAGAAGAACCTAGTTTTAGCTGCAACTACACCTGACGATGCGTGGAAAGTTTGGACATCAAATGTATTAACTGATTGGCCAAACAATGATTTCGGTAAGACGTTTGAGCTAACTCAACCTAATTAATCCCTCCAATTTATTTAGATCCTTGTCATCATACTGCTCATCAATAATACCAGATTTAAGTAACATATTTTTAAATCTGGTATTATCTTTCTGAGCGAATCTCTTTGACAATTCAGTTATCGAGTATTCCACATCTGGTACCCAACTTCCTTCAACTACATACCCATTTATATAAATGACTTCTACACGTTTCATTACATCTTTAAACTGCTGACACAATGTTATCGTGACAAATAACTCTTTTGCAGATTTTAGAATACGGAATTCATAAAACACTATTTCACAAGTTGCGCTCTTTACAGGTGCGGATAATGAAATAAGATTTTCGGTACGTACAGGCTTTAGGTTCAATTCTCGCGCTAATCTCTTTGTAAAATCAATTACTGTTTTGTTGTTCAGTATCTCAGACATTTACAAACTTCCTATAAACTTCTTAATATCTTTATTTAAGTTGGTGAATACAGTTTTCAATTCTTCGTTTGTTGGTTCGCTGCCTTGCAAAGCAGTGTATAGCATATTCATATTGCTAAGAATTCTTTCTAAGCTAGGCACTTCATTTATAATGTCAACTCTATCTTTAATATCAGTTACATTGCCTGCCAGCATTATTTCATTTGCGGTCATGCACGATATTTGAATTGCTCGTGACCGCTGATACTTACTCAGAGGACTTTCTTTTATAACACAATCGCACAATTCATGGTAATCTTCCATTCGTATAGCAGAATGATTCTCACCTATAAATAGATTTCGCACATTGTACGTTAAACTACCGTAGTGACCATACGGATTAATAGCTGCGACAACACTTGGAGCATCCACAGCTAAAATAATGTTGTTGTGATTCACATATACTTTTATTGCAGATACACGTAAACTTATTTTATGTTTTACCAACTTTACCGGAGTGCCTAATAGTTCTGAAATATTATCAGCACTATCTACAATTTGTGCAGACTTTATTTTCGCAGGTACTTCTTTTGATAATACCTTTATCTCTGCTTTCTTTGAAACATCTTCTGCTGATGCTGCTACTACAGCAACCACTGGCTGTTCTTGGCATATTTTTGTTTCTATAGTTTCAGGCACTTTAACTGGCATTTCTTTTACAGGATCATCTTCCCGTAATTTTCTTTGAAATGTATTCCATGATTTCTTAACGGCCTCACTAGGTGATTCTTTCTTTTCTGGTTGTACAGATGCTTCAAAGAATTTCTTAGCATTCTCCACATGTACATCGCGTATAACTTCTTTAACCATACATTCTGGTGCTGTTGGACGTTGTACATTTTTCTTAGGTGTTTTTAGTGTACGTAACATATCCTCTATCTCCTGTATTCTTGTTTTGTCTGGCCGCATTGTACTTAGTTTCTCTATAAACGCATCTAAATAGTCTACGTCATACATAAACACAGTCATAGCCGCACCTGCTTGTTCCTCTAAACAATTATCCAGCTCGCGCATAATAAAGATTTCTGCTGCGCCTTGTGAGCAACTGCATACGTACCTGATTATCGCTGCGGCCGAAATATATTTAGTTCCAGAGTCCTTATCTAAGTATATAATAAAACTCTTACCTGAAGCTAATTGCAGTTTTTCTTGTTCGTAATTAGTTATGCTCATTGTGTTATCCTAAAAAGACATCCGTGTCATTAAATTAAATCAAACTAAATTGCCATAGGTGTAGGGTTTTCTAACTTGCCTTTATTCTTGTAACCAACAAACTTATAGTCGTCCGCAGTAGAGTTTTCTAAATCTTCCAATGTTTTGATGATAGGGTTAATTAAGAAACGTCCTCTGTTTTCTTCATGAGGACCGCGTTCGATTTGCTCTCTAGCTGCATCCAAGTGTGTAACATAAATATGCGTATCACCAGTAAGATAAAATAAACTGCCAGGTGCAGTGTTCGTCACACGTGCCATCTTGTTCAACATCATATCGTAGCTTGCGATATTGAATGGACTTCCCAATACAAAATCGGCACTTCTCTGAAACATGATTAAGTCTAAACGGTGTCTGGGTACGTTCAAACTGTCCAATACTTCGTGTGTGAAAACGTCCCTTGAGAAAGCAGCTTTTGACACATTTGAATATATCCAATCGCCAAATACTGTTAATTCTTTCTGTCTTGAAAGTCTTTCATTTCCATACCATTCTACATCATGTGTAACTCTTGCGTGTAATGCTTGTACGCGCTCGTGTAACATCAATTCAGTACACAAGTATTGCTGCAATACATGACAAGCAGGTAAAGCTATTTGCTCCAACACTGCTGGATTCCAACCTAAAACTAAAACACGGCGGCTGTTAGGTGATTTAATGATAGTATCTACAGCGTTCTTCAATTGATCTACTTCACGATACAGTACAAACACCGTAACTTTCTTTGTATCCAATTGCTTTGAATACGTACCATCTAGTCGGTACCCCAATTTGATGTAATGTCTAAACATCTTATGTTCTTGTTCTTGTTTTAACTGACGTTCAGTTGTTGCTGATATGGGTCCGCGATTAACATCATCTGCAATTAATTCTTCACACTCAAACAACACGGTATCTTTCCAGCGACGCCACTGAGCACCATAAATAGGACCTAGATCGTCTGTACCTTTACGAAATGTATTACTCAACCAAGCATTTGGATTAACACCATGTTCGTTAGCATTCTCGTACCATACGTTACAACCAGCAGCGCCAAAATCGGCAGCACTTGTTTTACCTTGAATGAAACAACGTAGTTCACCAAGAACACTTTTAAGTGGTAATGATTTACTAGATACTGCATTTAAAGTAGTGCCGTAGTTAGTGTTGTATTCTGTTAGATTAACTACTTTACCTAGTGTATCAACACCAGTTCTGTTTTCGCGCACAGGACACGTAAGTAATTCTTCGACTGTTTTTAAATATGCTTCCACGTACTTCTCCTAGAGTTATCTACTAAAGCCTTGAAGTTTTGTTAGTTCTGTTCCGTGTGCTGTCCAGAATCTCTTTACAAACTCCGCAAATTGATTCTTTTCATTTTTATACGCAAGCTGTAGCCAATTTATTGCAGGTATTACGTTATCATCACGGAAATCAGCTATATACAATTTAAAAGAGTCACACTTTATACTTTGATCTATAATCTTCTCGAAAAATTTGCTACGCGCACTTTGAGGTATTTGTGCAGTTGCTAACACAATATCAATGATTAAACTTGCACCAGGCTCATCCAAATTGTTATACGCTAGTTTGAATCCTACTTCCTTTGCAGCTTTTCTTTGCTCCATAGAAACACCATGCTTACCTGCCACATTCTGAGCAACCTCAGTCCATAGGTCGGGCAGTGTGCTACCTACAGCATCGTCATAGTCAACTCTACTGTAACTATCAATGAGATTGTGCAACGCATCTCGCAGTTGTTTCTGTGCGTACAATTGTTTAACGGATACCATTCTTTCTTGTGGAAGTTCTTTTGTTTCTTTCTGTGCTTTAGCCATATAATATACCTTTTAAAATTCAGCGTTGTTTACGAAATCTTCATTCAAATTCAACATAGTGGCTTCCAATAACACAGATCGCACTTTGTTTTCTTTGAACCTCAATGAATGTGTTCTATCCTGATTATCTGCTTTCGCTACTTCTGTGTAGAAATTTTTACCTGCTTCCTGATAAGCCTTTTCTAGCTTACGAAACGCAATATAAAACTCTTTTTGTGTATCGTCTATTTTCTGGTTCGATTTTGATTTGGTTAGATCAAACATAGTATTTTCTCCTTGTACTATTTATTTACAGTTTTGCACCTATATTTTTCACGATAATTTACATGCACAAAACCTATTAGGAGAATTTCATGTCATACGGTGCAGTTAGATTAGGTGCAGATTCTACGACTGGACACGGATGCTTTCCCCCAAGTAAAACAGCTACTGGTAGTACGACTGTGTTCACCGACCAGATGCCTACAGTTCGTATGTCAGATCAATACGCTTTACATTGTTGTCCTGCTATGGGTTGTCACACACCTACAGCTAGCCAAGGCAGTCAAACTACTTTCAGTGATGGTCTTGCAAAACATTTGATGATGCACCAATGTAGTTGTGGCGATAAAGCCGCTACTGGTTCAATGACAACTTTCGCAGGATTCTAATATCATGGCTGCAACATATTCCGATATATCATTTTCTATTGACTACGTTCCAAATGAAATAGTCGCAGATGCTGATGCTATTAATCAAAACATAACTATTATATTTGACACACCAATAAGATCAAAGTGGTTTAGACCTAGAAATGGTTCTAATGTGAATCGTTGGTTATTTGACCCTATTGATGATGTGACTGCTCAGAATATTAAACATGATATGGAACTAGCGTTATATAATAACCAAGAGTTTCGTGTACAATTCACAAGTATTGTGGTAATTCCTGATTACGACAATACGCAATATTATGTTGAGATACAGTATATAGCACCTGAATTAGAAAAACAAAATCAAACATTTGTATTTAACTTATCCAGAGGTATAGCATCGTGACAGTAAGTAATGTTACTCCAGATTTCCAATTACTCTATGACCAACTGTCTGCCAAACTTGCGGCTAAACCTACTTGGATAGATACTTTACCTACTAGTGTTGGTACAACGATACTAGATTTGTTTGCAGGTAGTTCAGTATCGAACCAGTATTACATTGACGTTAGTTTACGTGAAGCGTTCTTACCCGTAGCGGTTAGAGATACGAGTATATTCGCAGGCACGCGAATGTTAGGTGTAAATATCGCTAGAAAGACCTGCGCTAGCCTAACAGCCGAACTGTCGAATTATAGTACATCAACGAAGTATGTACCGCCTTACACACAATTCGACGTTAATGGTGTTCAAGCATTCGTTCGATCACAGTATGTTATACCGCCAGGTCAAACAATTTCAAATGTTAATATGTACGTAGGTACGTATGCGGAACAGACCATTTCTTTAGCAGATATGACAGACCTGGCACTCAAAGAGTTCTTTCTCAATGAGCCGGGTTTTGTCGTTTCTGAGGCGGACTTGTTAGTATTCACACGTAATAGAAACACAGGCTCAGTTACATCTTGGACTAAAACAGATAAAGCTATTTTTGAACATACTGCTGACGATACTGTTTATTTTGGTAGTACAACAAGGGATGGTGATGTTAGCCTATTCTTTGGTGATGGTCAATTCGGTAAAGCATTATCTTTGGAAGAAGACCTAATTATTCAGTACGCTAAAACAACAGGTGCTGCTGGTAATGTAGGTCTACCTGGTCTTGCCATTAAACAAGTTTCAGATACTAGTGTTAAGGGTAAATCTATTTCTGCAATTGCAGGTGGTTCAGATGAGAAAAACTCACTGTACTATAAGATGTTTGCACCTAACATGGCTCGTACTAAACGCCGCAGTATTTCTACAGCAGATATTCGCAGCACTATAATGGGTATCGCAGGTGTAGCCGATTGTGCTACATTCGGTCAACGCGATATAGCACCAAATGACTATCGTTGGATGAATACAATTCGTATATGTTTACTTCCTGAAAACGATGATGTGTTTGGCGGTACTAATCCAAATCCCAAGTCGGCTGCGTGGCAGTCTATTCTTGATGTGCTACGTCCAATGTTGCATGACGCTTATAATATCCAGACTTGGAACCCATCTAAGTTGTTTGTTAATGTTAAAGTGCGTATTGCACTATTGCCTACAGCATTGGATGGTGAAGTACAGATTGCAGCTGCGGAAGCTATATTGAAATTGTTTAAGAAGAAACCAGGTATCTTAGGACGCAGATTGTCGCAGTCAGATATTATGGGCGCAATAAAAGGTATTAAAGGTGTAGATTATGTTATTGTAGACAGCCCCATAGAAGAAGTTATTCCATCTGACGCCACATCCTATGTTGTGTTAAACGGTATTCCAGACATTTCTACGTTCTATTCTGAGCGTTCACTCTCGGTGTAATAAAAATGGCAGCAGAACAAATAGTCTTTGAGAAACTACAGCCCAGCATGTTTGAAAATCAACCTATGTGGTTAGATTTCTTCACAGCATTATCAGAAGTTATTCAAGAACAGATTCGTGAACCTATTGGTGAATTGGAAGACATTCGACACATCGTAGAAACAACTGATCCATTCATCATTGCTAACACTATTAAGCAATTGGGGTTCGACATTCCAGCAGACTTAATTCAAAGTAACATTGACCGACTGAGTCGTTCTGTGTACATGTTGAGTTTGTTCCACGAAATTAGCGGTACACACGATTTTAAACGCTCTATTGCGTATGTATTAGGTCGTGATGTTGAAGTTACCAATCTGTTCACAAATGACTACACCAATTTCTATGCAGAGCCGCAAGGTCCGCTATTACAAGATGGTGGTGATTGGTACGGCACTACACATATTGATCTTGGTATGGAATTATTACCCGATGATCGTGGTCTGATATTACCAATTGGTAAAACACTTGAAGACCGTTTGCTTGCTGCGTATTTTGAATTTGCACCTATAAATCAAGTAGTAAACAAGTTTTATTTTATTACAAACATACAAGCTGAATTAGATATGACTGCTGCGGTGTTTGTGAATCCTGTGCATTACAGAACTGTTGGTGATGGTGTACATAACGTATTATCTGTCCGTAGTTTAGCTCCAATCTCTGTAGAATCTGAATCTAGCATACCCCTACAGGCTCAGGCTCTGTTTTCTCAAGTCCCCTGTTATGATGTTAGTACAATTGCTTACGGTACCGCAGCTTCTGTTAAGACTGATGCAGATATAACGGCACTTACTACTGTGACCCATACCGCTACACAAAACATCACGCTATCCATACCTGCAGGTCAGTTTGGTTATATTGCGAGCCCTGTTGAATTAGGTAATCTCACGTTCACCGACTCTAATGGTTTCTCTGGTGGATGGGATGGTGCTACTTGGGTAGATGGTACTGTTGGTGCAACTACTGGTCCAATTGTAGTTAAGCGTCTGATTGACAGTCAATTCAGAGATTGGAATTTGTACCGTACAGATTTCCCTGCACTAGGTTCTGTTACATACACTGTTACAGTGCAATACAATCGTAAGAGTTCATGTGACGTTGTTGACAAGACTGTGATATTACCGCCAGCTCCACCACCTACAGTCTGTACTCCAACTTCTGTACCTATATTTCCTATTTATGGTACAGGTTTAGCAGGATACAATTCAGGCTCTGTTTTAGACTCATTGCAATACGCATTACCTAGTACATCGAATCAACCTTTTACGTTAAACATTGATAACGGTAAATATGGGTACTTTGCATATCCTATAGCACTTGGTATGGCATCATTCACAGATAGTAATGGTCTACAAGGTGGTTGGGATGGTGCGGGATGGCCTACAGATGGAAGTATTGGTACTACTACAGGTCCTGTAGCTGTAACACGTACGCTACAAGGTAATACAGTATCCTACTATCTTTATCGCACAGATTTCCCCAGCTTAGGTAGCACTACGTTTAACGTGACGTTTGAACACGCAGGTACAGCACTTTCAATAACAGTTTCCAATTGCCCAACAAATTGTGTTTCTGGTTATCCTGTTATAGCTCAAGGTAATGAAGGTCTTATCACAGACGCTGGTATTACAGCAGCTATTGTGCAGACATTGACAACTACCGCGAATACTGCAATCACGACAACTCCTACGGATGCTCAGTTTGCGTATTTTGTGTATCCAGTTGAACTTGGTCTTGCCACATTCACTGACTCTAATGGTTTTATTGGGGGTTGGGATGGAGCTACTTGGGCAGTAGGTGATATAGGTAGCACATACGGACCCAAAACTATAAGTAGAACTGTGAACACAGTAACTTCTAACTGGTATGTGTATCGCACTGACTTTGCAGGCATTGATGCTACGTTTAATGTGGCGTTTACGTCAGGTAATCTATGTGTAGGTTTAAACATCGTTGTTAATCCCGTATCTTGTGTTGTTTCTTCTGCACCTAGATACGGCACTGGATTTGAACTAGCTACAGATACACAATTGAACACCTTAACTGCTATATCTGATATGGCACAACACTCTTTCACTATAAATGTACCCGCTGGACAATACGGTTACTTTGCGAGTCCTGCGGCTTTGGGTAAAGTTACATTTACTGATACGAATGGTTTTGTAGGTGGCTGGGACGGAGCACGTTGGCCTGTTGATGTTATAGGTAGCGATGCCGGACCTTCACTTGTAATGCACACAGTTGGTACGAATGATGTACCATGGTATTTATATCGCACAGATTTCCCTGCTCTAGGTTCTGTTACATACACTGTGTCTTACGAAAACAACTTATCAATAGGTACATTAGGTTCTAATTGTCAAATAAGCATTCCACATGCGTCAGATTTTGTAAAAGGTGTTGCACCTACTTCACCACATTTTCCTGTTTATGGGCTAGGTGTTATCGGAATTCATAACGATAGTGGTATATTGTCGTTGACTTCGCAATTCGTATCAAACGCGAATGCTACGTTCACGATAAATGTAACCTCAGGTCATTACGGTTATTTCGCTACTCCAAGTAATCTAGGTATAGCTGAATTTACAAATACGTCCACTAATCTGCAAGGTGGATGGGATGGAGCTAGTTGGCCTTCAGATGGTAGTATTGGAATTCAGAATGGTCCTATAGCGGTCTTACGTAACATTGGCGGTATTGTGCAAACGTGGTATTTATATCGCACTGATTTTCCTGGTATTGGTAACGCTACTTATAAAGTTTCGTTTGGACATGCCGAGGAAAATACAGGTTACACAGTCATTCGTTTAATAAGTCCAACGTGGTCAACAGATCGACCAGATCTAGTTACATTTGATTTACTAGGTGTAGCACACTTCAACAAAGTTACTGTAGATACTATTGTCCACGTAACAGCGTCGTATCAGGGTGTTAATGATACAGTTGCGATTACGTTAAAGGCAACAGCACCCGCACTATTACACGCTACGCTGACTGGGCCTGATACACTTGTTGGTGGACAAAGTGGTATATTTGGAATGGACGGTTATTACTCAGATGGTTTCTATCGCCCTGTTGTTGGTGCAATATACTCTGTGTTAAATCCATACGCTAGATTTACCAACGAAACACTTTCTTCTGATAATCCACCAGTAGATCAAACACTTTATGTACAAGGTAGTTATACGAATGCTGATGGTAGCGTTGTACAAGCTACAGGCAATACTCTGCTTACTCATGTGAACACTAACTTATATGTTATGGATATGAGTATTGCAGGTCCTGCTACAATCATTGAAGGTACTACCGTTCAATACGTTGCAAATGTATTGTATAGCAATGGTACTTCCAAGCCAGAACTAGTGTTGTGGGAAACTTCAACACCAAGTTTATATATAGATCAGCAAGGTAATGCTACGGCAAACAGACCGAATAACAATTATAGTGCTACAATTACAGCTACGTTCCAATTCAATGGTGCTAAAACTGTATCTACAAAACCTGTAAATGTAACTATAGTAACTGTAACACCTAAATCACTTACAATTGCAGGTCCTGTTAGTGTTTCAGAATTATCCGCAGCGCAGTATCAAGCCAGATTAACTTGGAGCGATAATAGCACTATCTATGTTGCAGCTAGTTGGAGTACAAGCAAGTTTAGTATAGATAACACAGGTTTGTTATCAACAGGTAGTGTTAGTGCAGATACACCGTTGACCATAAATGCAATTGCTAATGGTCTGTCTGCACAAGCCTCTGTAACTGTACACGTAACGCAAGTTACTTTAGAGCATATAACGATCATTGGACCAGATAACGTATTAGAAGGTGTTAATGCTACTTACCGATGTTTAGCCCACTACAGCACAGGTAAAGATGTTGAAGTTACGGCTACCATGAGTGTAACAGGTAACCCCTCGTTTGTTAGTTTAAGCGCTGGTGTGTTGAGTGTATTTGCACCTACAGCAAGTTCAATAGAATTAGTAGCTAGTTATACTGCTGGCCTGGTTACCTACACTCAGAAAAAGCTTATTGTAGTTATTCCTAAAATAGCGTTGATAAGTGGATTAACAATAGCAGGACCATCAGAGGTATTAGAATCTAAACGAATTTCTCTTTCTGCGACTGCGTTATATACGGATGGTACTACACATATCGTGCAACCACAATGGTCTGTTATGTCACCAGATGTTACTAACGACCCAGAAGCTGCGGCAGACGTTGTATCTCCTGGTGTTTTACAAGGCAGAATCGTTGATAAAGATACCAAAGTTATTGTAGTTGCTACTTACTTTAAAGAAGTGGCGTATTATCCTATTGTAGTTAAAGATTACACACCTCCTGGTCCTGATGTGCCTATTACGTATCGCATTGATGGTCCTGATCAGATAACAACATCACAAATAGGTTCTTACACATTGTTATGTAAGTTTCAAAACTGCCCTAGTGTGTTGTCGCTGTCGAACGATTGGGCACTAGATGTAGATAACACAGTAGCTATCATTGATAACAATGGATATTTGCGCAGTATAAATCACCAACCAGCTACAGTGGTAGTTAATGCTACGTGGAGCTATAACGGTCATGCTATTCAAGATAAGAAAACAGTATTAATTGTAGATGATGTTTTCATAAATCAAATACTATTATCAGGACCTAGCACCGTCGATAAGAATAGTACTGCACAGTTTTCTGTAGAAACATTTACTAATAAACAAACACTTGTTCAAGGCCAAGGTGCAGTACCCGGTTCTGGTCAAGTTGTGTGGTCTGTTACTGGCAGTTCTTTAGTTACAATAGATCAGACTGGTTTGTTAAAAACTGGTGATTTGCAATCGAATGTTACAGTTACAATAAGTGCGGTGTTCAATGATGGTCACCATTCTGCAATCACTGCAACATCTAGTGTGCTTGTACATGGTGCACCGCCCGCAATCGTATCTGCCAATTTGTTGGGTAGTTTGTCCACACTTGAAGGTGGTGTTTTGCAATTCAGTGTTGAAGTGTTTCGAGCTGGAATGACTACATTACCAGGAACAGGCTTACCAGTTAATCCGAGTACATTGGTGTTTGCTGTTACATCAGGCAGCATTGATAGTACAGGTAAGTACACAACACCTAGCAACCTGACAGCCGACGCTACAAGCACGTTGACCATAACTGGTGTTTATGAAAACTATAGTATCAGTATTTCTAAAACAATTACGGTACAACACAAAGTAGCCATAGCTGCCTTGTTTACAGGACCTTCATCTATTGCAACAGGTGGAACTGGTACGTATTCCGTTGAAGTGTTTTACACAGGCGAAACTGTAATTGCAGGTCATGGTCGCGTTAACCCCCCTGAAGCTGTGTTTAGTCTTGTCAGTGCACCAAGTGCAATTACATTAGCTAATAGAGTTGTTACAGTACCTAGCACGTTCACCTCAGGTGCTTCTTATACTATGCAAGTTGTTGTAGGTACTGTAACTAAAACTATTGCAGTCACCACAACCGCGGTTATGGCGTTTCAAAAAATAAATGCCCGCGCACTTAGTTTACCTGCAGCTTATAACTTTGGAGTCCAGTCAGGAACAGGATTTAACTATGCTAATGGTTTTACTATATACGATGCAAATAATGTTTTAATTGCTGGGTGTACATCAACAAATCAACAAGCTCCCCTTGTACTTAACCCTAATTTATATTCAGGCACAGGGCTAACGACCTATCCTTTGCATATATCTGGAGCAACTGGAGCATCAACCGCAGGAGGAGCTATTAACTATAATGGTTCAGCTGGGAATTTTATTTTATTCTTAAATAACTCTAAATTGTACTATACATATTTTGATGGAAGTGCTTGGTTACCTACAACTTATATAGACTTATCATCTTTAGTCTCTCTTACTGCGGGTTACGCGTATAGTATACAAAGTTACATTCGACCTTATTACAAGAAAGTTTCTGATGGTACTGAATTTATTTTTATTCAAGTAACGTTGGAGTATGTTAAAACAGGACTGCCTGTTTTACCGTACTACGGTCTTCGAGTATATAAAATAGTTGGAAATTCACTACAATTTGTTCAAGAAATTTCTTTGCCTACTGATGGTGTTTCTGGAACAATAAGCCGTATTTTTGTATTTGATGCGGCTTATTCAAATTTTCCTAATGACATAATGGATTTTTGTTGTAGGTTGCAGTTATCTACTGGCGCATCTTTATATAATAGAGTATCGTATATATATGATGGTTCGTCTTTTACTGAAAGTCTGCCTACGTATAAACCTAACACTTTAGGTTTTTATGGTTGTATGTACTACAGTATAAATTCTCAAATATATTGCATTTCACAAATGTGTAGCGTTATAACAAATAACACACAGACGCCGGGTCAAATGATATTAAGTTCTGTAGATTCTACAACAGGTGAATTGAAAACAGTACAGACTATTGGAACAGCAACACCAGTATCAGGTAATGTTGGCACACAAACACCAGCAGTATCCTATGATAACAAGTATTGCGCAATACTTGTTAGTTCGACGGCGTCACACATTAGTAGTTATATATCACTGTACTCCATTTCACAAAGTACGGGTCAGTTAACATTTATGCGATACATAACATACGCAGATATGGGGCTTCCTGCTATTTCAGGTTCTAGTGTGAATGAAATAAAATTTATGCCAGATAACAAAACACTCGTGTTGAAAATAGATATAGCACCTACTGCAACTTCAGGAGGCTTTTTCTATATAATCAGTGGCTAAGATACACTATAATTTAGATCAAACCTTTTAGGAGAATGTTATGAAAGTTAATTTACCTTCTGGCAGTGGTGTTGTAGTAAATCCACTAGCCCGTCCACCAGTTCAACATCAACAAGAAAGTGTTTCAAGCAATGCTATGATACTTGAAATGCCAGGTATCTGTCCTAAATGTGGAAAACAAATGGGGATTGCTTATTCTGGTGGTGAACAGACATTTTACTGCCAATCTGATCGCGTTTGCCTTCCACTGCCTATAGCTGAATAACAGGAATATACCATGGGTGATAACATCCTACATTTGACAGACTTGGGACTCAAGGCGGCGCTCAATGCGTCTGCCTCTGGTATTTTAATTGATGTTGAAAGTTATAAGATTGGTGATAGTGACCTGAATTCATCAGATGCAGATTTAGATATTCATGGTAACATCTTAATTCAAGGCACTATAGGTTATGTTGAAGTCATTAGCAACAACGTAGTGCGTTTCACCTTTCGTATAAATCCATCTGCAATAGGCGCAGGTCTTATATGCAAAGAGATTGGTGTATTCTTACCGAACAACATTATGTTCGGTCGTTGCGTATTCGACACACCATTGCAATTGATTCAAGGTGAAACGCACGAGCTGAGCGTTCTGTTATCTACAACCAAATGTGACGTTGGTGTTATCAATGTAGCGTTTGGTAGTTACAGTAGCATTCCAAGTACACCGTCAGAAGTAACATTAGGGCCACCGGACTCTAGCGACTTTAACGTAGTATCTGTGTTGAGTTTGATTGAGAATGCTGATGGTACTACATCTGCAGGTGTAGCGTTGAAATTTGGTGCAGGCTCGTTGCAGTGGGCATTTAGTGGATATGATCGCATATTCTCAGGCTTACCTAATTCTGGTGCATCTAATTCAGAATTCACAGCAACTGGCCTTTTAGGCTCTGTATCATTCCAGAGCGGTGAAGTAGTGCTCGTTTATGTTGTATCAGGACCTGCTCGTGGTCAGACTCGTAAATTCTACTTCAATAGTGCGACACAAACCTTTAAATTGAAGTCAGATACCGCGTTCTTAAACTTCGATACAACATGTACTGTAGTTGTATGGCGAAAGTTGTCTGGCTCAGGAGGTAGCGTTAATACTTATCCACCTCAGATGACTAATATTCCAAATGATTGGGTGTTGACACGCGGCGTTGCTAACTTACCTGTATGGGCACCTCCTAAAAACACAGGTAGTAATCTTAATACGCTGTACATTGCTCCAGGTAGAATGCGCGTAGCATCATTGAACGATACAGGTAATGGTACACAATCACGTTATTCTTTAGGTAACATCATTGTTAAGAACGTAAACTATTGCTCACCTGCACTCGGCGGTATTACTCAGCATAAGACAGCGTTTGATATTAGTTCAGCAGAATTAGAATTTTCTGAAAACATTCCAGAGAATACTCCGATTGATTTTCGTCTTATTACGAAAGAGCCTGGAACTGGTACGTATGTTGACATAGTTACTAACACATTCACCGGTGATGGAAGTACGCAATCGTTTTCTCTATCACAACCCATTGAAAGTTCTCAGTACGTGTGGGCATATATCGAAGGTATTCGTCAAAGCACGACAACTTACAACTATGATCCAAATTCTCAAAGCATTGTGTTTGTATCACCTATTCCAGATGGTCTGGAATTAGAATGTAGTTTGTTTGTGATGAAGCAAGAAGAAGGTTACTCTACAGAGGTTGTTAGTACGACCACAGTTACTGTTGGTGATACATTGTTCATCGAATTGCCTGTATCTCCGCAGACAAAGAACCACACATTTGTTTCAGTTAGCGGTACGCATATTCATCGTAAACTGTACTCGCTTGTTGATAACATGATTGTGTTGTCTTCTGCTGCGCCTGGAAACTTGCAAATAGAAGTAACAATATTCAATAACGTGTTAAGTAATGGTACACCACAAACTAATCTTGTTGGTATTGTAAAAGATGCTGTGGTAACACACAAAAATATTAAGCTATTACGCCATGACGCTCCTGATGTTATACTGCCTATTCCGCAGATAAATTTCATGAGCGGTGCTGGCATGCGCATTGATGGTGTATATCCTAATTACAAGATTAGTAGTACGTTGGCTGAACAGTACACACCTACAACCGACTTTAAAATAAGTACGCGCAGTAGATTAGAAGATACCAGTGAGATTGTTTATACACAACGTATTACTCTTACTGATAGTATTCGCATGATGATTTGTGCGGATTTTTCTGCACGTCTTGGGCCCGGATTTGCGTCTGTAGACGGATTAGAAGTTATCCAGTATGTTATAGGCTTTAGAACTACAGGTAACAACGAACCCGAGTACGGTCGCGATATTAAAGGTACAGGTGTTGCAGGCTTTAGTTCTCTGCAAGGGGTTAGTACGCATGGCGCTACCGCAATAGCTAACGCATCTTTAACCCAAGTGTTAGATATTGTTAAGTCAAACGTACCTGCTGGTTATGTTGATATTGTTGTTAAGATGCGTGTACAAAACGCAAACATTGCCCAGTACGGTAGTCTTTTATTATTAGATATAAATGTGCTCGCCCTTCCTGTGGTGAATTAATATGCACTATTTTTTAATAGTAAACAGTACAGGGTTAGTTACTGGACATTCTGAAAGCACCATAGTAATAGATGGTGCTATTTATGTTCAAAAATGGTTGTATGATAAAGTTTGTTCAGGTATGTCCGAAGGAACCTTATACCGCCATGTGTCTGGAGATATTATTATTATAGTATCGAAAGATATTGAAGCTGTTAGAAATAAAACTATTGCTAAGATAAAAGATGAATGTACCAAACGCATTTCTACTTATACATATACGGGACTGGATATTCCTATAGTATTAAGTAGAGCCGACCTTAGTGATATGTCTTTATGTCTGAGTTTAGAAACACATTACATTACTTTTTCAAATGTTAAATTGTATTTGGACCAAGTACGTGCTATCCTGCAGTATTACATGTATTACAGGAATAAACAGATTCAAGAAATGCACCACGTTCTTGAATCTGTTTATAATGCGCTTACAGAAGATGAGATAGAAAAACATTTAGTAAACTTCATTCAAATAGGTGATTAATATGCTTACTGGTGTAACAAGCAGTCCGCTACTTTCTAACTTATTGGAAGGAAAGAAGCAAACTGTTCCTGTAGGTCAAGTACCATTAACTAACACTGTATCTCAAAATGATCCTAATGTTTATCCAACTACATTAGGATCACCTCTAACTGATTTAAGATTGTCAGATTTTGAAGCGATTGGTGCTAATATACAGAATACAACACTACAGCGGGATGATACTACTAATAAAGTTGCGTTTGCTGATACGTCAACCTCATCTGCTACTAATATAGTGCAAGCCGACTTCAACGATAAATCTGGCACACTATCTATCATTAAAGCTGATGGTAGTGTTATTACAATTCCACATTTTCTCGTGCAAACAGATTTTGGTGTAGGTCCTACTGGACCCAAAGGTGTACCTGGAAATGACGGTATGCCCGGGAACGATGGCTTCAACGGTTTTGATGGTGATACTGGTTGTGCTGGTGCTACCGGTGCTACAGGTCCTGCTGGTGTACCGGGCGCTGCTGGTGCTGATGGTGTACAGGGCCCTGCCGGTCAAATAGGTCAACCAGGTCTTGCTGGAATGCAAGGTATTCCCGGCGAACAGGGTAGATATGGGGATGACGGTGCTAGAGGTAGAAAAGGTCAGAGTTGTACTGCTTCGTTAGGTTCTTCTGGACCTGCAGGCGTATCTCCAGTTGCCGCTGTTGTAGTATCTGCTACTGCACCTACAGACGGTTCATTATTGTGGGGCAAGCCTGTCTAAGAGGTAATTATGTCTAATTTTGGTTTAACACGTCCATTAGTTTCTCAAATAAAAGCACCCGGAAGTCCAGATCAATCTGAGATTGTAGTCCAGTCTGAGCGTCTTACTGTAACAACACCTAGTCAATCTAGTGTATCTGAAATCCAATCCGGTACTTACGATCCCGTATTAGGTATTCTAACATTAACATTATCTAACGGTGATAGTGTGCGTGTGGGTGGTTTTCCTACTGCTGCAAAAATTCCTCCCGGCCCTACTGGTCCACAAGGTCTTACTGGAAAAGACGGTGCTCCAGGCCAACCCGGTGCTCCCGGTGCTCCAGGTTCTATGGGATGTATGGGACCCCCAGGACCTTCTGGCTCTTTAGGTGTACAGGGTCCAGATGGTCGTCAAGGTCTTCAAGGCCCTCCCGGCCCTAGAGGTCTTACTGGTCCACAAGGTCCACAAGGTGTTCAAGGTCCTGCAGGTGTTCTAGGTTCCCCCGGCCCTACTGGCCCTAGAGGTGATCAGGGTCCCTCTGGTGCTCCAGGAACTGCCGGTGCTCCAGGAAGCGTTAATGTAGTAGTATCTAGCACTGATCCGGGTTCTGCTGCTGGTGCTGGAGCATTGTGGGTAAACCCAAGTGTACAACCTCCAGCTACGACTACGGTCGTTGTACCACCTACAACGACTATATCGGATCCAGCCCTTGGAACGATCAAATGGCCTTAATAGTATTGATGAACTGAGGTATTTATGAGTGGATTAACTAAACCCCCATTGTCAATGCTGGATGCTAGAGGTTCTACAGCCTCTGACGTTAGATTTGATGGTGAACAGGTTGTTGTTGCGTCAGACCCTAGCACAACTAGTAAGAATGTAGTATCGGGTAGTTATGATGATGTTAGCGGTGTTGTTACATTGACATTCGCAGATGGTACGAATATACAGATTAGTGGATTTATGACACCCGGAAGTATAGGTATAGGTGCTCCCGGTCCGCAAGGTGTTAGTGGTACTAATGGTGCAGATGGTCTTTTAGGTATTGATGGTTTGCAAGGCCCTACTGGTTGTCAAGGTCCACCCGGCACCCCGGGTTCAACTGGACCTCAAGGCACTCCAGGTATTCAAGGTCCTGAAGGTAGACCAGGTCCGCAAGGTGAAAAAGGTGATAAAGGTGATACGGGTTTTGTGGCTATTTACATAACAGCAGAAGATCCAGGAGCAGCAGCCGGCCCAGGTGCATTGTGGGTTAAACCATAATAGGTGATAGTGATATGGCACGTCTTCGTATTAGAATGGTGAATAATAACGACTGGCTAGATATATGCCAGTCAGAATGGCATGTGCGTAACGCTGCCAACACAGATTGGATTCGCTTGACTCCCGCGCAAGGTCTTATGGTTCGTCACGGTACTAATAACTATTGGTTACCAGTAAACTGCTTATCTGATGATGACTGTACTACTGATGCTTATGGTGGTACAGTTGACGGTAAGGGTACTAACGGTACGGGTAGTCCTGTGCCTACAGTTAAAAGTCCTGATGTCGGTTATCCTAATGAAACAACACAAGTAAATCCATGGGATCCTACAACTTACGTTAAACCAAAACCTGTTGTTGTACCTACAGTTACACCAACTGGACCATCAGGCGGTACTACAACTCCAACCACCCCACCTGTAATAGTAAACAACACTGGTAATAACTCACCAAATAATCCAGATTATACAAGCAAGACTGTAGATAAATCTTCTGCTGGTTCTGGAGATAAATCTTGTCCTGGTGGTACATATTCTGGTGGTACTTACCCTACTGGCTATGACTTGCCAGATGCCTGTGGTGCAAATGCTGCTGTTGTGAAAAAACCTGATGGTACTACAGTATTACCTAGACCGGGCACAGGTGTACCTGAAACTGTCAAACCAGCTGCACCTAGTACAGGAACGGGAGCTGGTACTAAAACTTCTCCAAATAACTGTCCGTGTACTATCAATAGCGATGGTGCTTCTCTTATTACAGAAGCGTATGTAAATCTTGGTGGTGTTTCTGGCCAAGTAGATATTGAATACGATGCGAGTAATGGTTTTACTGGGTTCGTTATATATTATGCCGGCGTTTCAGTAGCAGATACAAATGGTCATGTACAAGGTACAGGTAGACTATCATTTCAATACGATAGTGCTGCCGGTGGAGGTGACCACAACATATTTATACGTGCGCGTACTGATATTGCTACAAACACATGGTCGTTACGTATTCCATGTCCTGGTACGAAGAATGAATTAGGTACATTGACTAACCCTGCACCTTGTTTAGGTAACTTTCAACCTAGTACAGGTAGTGGACCAATCAATGAAGTTGTACATGATATGGGTTCTACTGCTGGTCAAGTTGTTGTTGACTATCAAATGTTTAATATTCCAGATCAGATGGATATTTTCCAAGGTAGTACAAAGATAGCAACAACAGGTACGGCTGTATCTAATACAGGTACGTTGAAATTTCAATACACACCTATAGGTAATAACACTAAGATTATGGTTCGTATAACCTCTTCTTCGGGTGATACTACATGGGCGTATAACATATCATGTCCTGATGCTGCAGGTAGTAGCGCTAAACCAGCACCTTGTGATCCTAACAACTCAGTTAAATCTGGTGGTGCTGGAGCTACAGATATTTATTTCGATTTAGGCTCAACAGCCGGTGATTCTATATTGCGTTATAATGCCTTCGCTATTCCTGATACATTTGACGTATACCAAGGCCAGACGTTAATTGCGACTACAGGTGCAGTATCTAACGAAGGTCAGATAACATTCCCGTATAACCCAGCTTCTGGTGATGTGCGTGTGCGTGTTACAGGTTCTGGTCAAACTACGTGGGCGTTTCTAGTTGAATGTCCGGGACCAACTGCTGTACTAGTAACATGCGGTCAAACATTCGCAGATAAAACATTAGGTGATACTGTAGTTGCATTTACTGCTGCTGCAAATGCTTTCTGTTTAGTCGAGTATGCTACTATAGGTGTTGGACCCTCTCCGGGTGACGGTACCGGGGTACCGGATAACATACATATTGATTACAATGGTAATCGTATTGAATCTACTGGTGTCGTGTATCGTTACGCTGCTTGGGGATACGGTACGTTAGTTATTCCTAATGCTGTCGGTATTAATAGTGCTGCTGTTGGTAGAGTAGCAGGACCTTCTTGGTGGCAACAAACCACGTATTGCCCCACTGTTTGGGATGCACACATTGGCATGCAGAATTTTATGACTGGTATGCCTCATGTATTTGAAGACACCAGCTATTATGTAAGTGTTTATAATGGTAGTAAGAAGATAGGCCTATCTGCTGATCTTAAAATGAAGGAATTCTCGTGTGCAGTTTTAATGACGATGCTCAATCTAACTGACGGTCATTTAACTGTACCAGGTCATGCTGATGACTATTGTGCTCTTTATATATCTGGACCAAATTTACCTACACCAATGTTAGTAGGGGAGTATTCCTTACCAAGTGTTACAACGAGTTCAATTACAGTACCGCCGGGTCAGTATTTCTTAACAGCATTGTTAGAGAACACTACGTCAGGTACCAACAATGCTTGGTTTTGTTGTTCTATATTAGATGGTGGAAGTCGTATAGCAACTACAACCTCTAATGATTGGTACGGTGATTATTTTGAATACACTAAAACGTATACAAACAACACACCGTTGATACAACAAATAAATGCACCTATTTTCGACACTGTATCGCAAGCAAATACTTATATGGCTGCTAATGCTGCACCTAGTTTGTCTACTATTTTTAATACATGGCCTAGAGTTAATGGTGCTATGTATTATGTGAACGACAGTGCAGCTCAAATGGCAAGGGATGCGGCTGCTACATCTTGGTCTTATGATAGTGCGGCCAACAGTTTTTCAAATTCAATAAATTCTACTAATCCTATAAGTATTGTATCACCAACCGCTTATTCAGATTATGTGTTTGAAGCTACTCTGTCTAGTACGGACCCGGATGATGACACTATAGGTTTGGTCATAGGTTTTGCTCAAGCCTCCGGTTCAGTGTATTCATTAGTTATAGCACGTACTGGTGGAGGTGATCCACCTTTATCCGGATTTGGTGTACTTCTTGTTAATAACTTGTTTCAAACAGAGATATCCTCTTATCCTGCTGCTGAAACGCCCGTACGCGGACCTTGGAGTGGAGGCTCTACGAAAATTCGTGTTACTAGAGCTGGTGATGTATTTACGTTTCAAACTACACCGTTTGGAAGCAATGTATATGGACAAACATGTACACTTGATTTAAACAGTAACCCAAGTTTGTTTAGATTTAAAACATCATCACCTATAGGCTTCTACGCTTATTCTCAAGCTGCTGCTACGTTCTCTAATGTGACTTCTCCTGGAACTACAGTAGCGGGTGGTGCGGTTTATAGTATGGAAACTAATACATACTGGACAGCAGTTAATGGTGTGTGGACTAATCAAGGAACTAACACTGCATTTTCAAGTAATTTAAAGCCTTACACGTATGTTGTAAATCCGACGACTCAAGTAGGATACCACATCTATAATAAGACTCAGAGGAAAGCACCATGATAGTTTTACAAGTCCGTAAGACAGCCCAATCATCTTGGGTAAAAAACTTTAGTAACTACGGTTGGAAAGTTAGAAGTCCTGCGAACAATGCTTGGGTCCCTATGGGCCCCTTTAATACACAAGTTCGCAGTGCAGATAACACAACTTGGTTACCAACTTCGTAAGGTAATTGATATGCTAACAAAAACGCCCGTATCTATGATAGGTGTTGGAGCAAATGCTCAACCAAAAGATCAATTGGTGTATAATGGTTCTGCGGTAGAAGCCCAATCTCCTAGTAGTGGACAGCAGCAAGATATTTATGTTTCTAGTGCTAAGTATAATAGTGATACAGGTGTGTTAGAATTAACGCGCTCAGATTCTACTATACTTCAAGTTCCAGGATTTATGACTGTAGCTAACATAGGTGTAGGTCCTAGAGGTTCAACTGGGCCTCAAGGTAATCCAGGCCCTTCTGGACGCAATGGTAAAGATGGTGCTAATGGTATTCCAGGTTGTACTGGACCAAAAGGTGATGCTGGTCCTATTGGTCCTGCTGGGGCTTCTGGTACTTTGGGTTCTATTGGTCCTCAAGGTGCTACTGGCCCTGCCGGTCCTACGGGACCTCAAGGCCCTGCGGGTACAGATGGTGCTAGTCCTATATACACAACTAGTGCTACGGCATCTAGTGAGAAGATGAGCACAGGCCGCGTTATGCAATGGGGTAGATACACGGATGCTACTGTGGGTCAAATAAAAACTGTTTTACTACCTAGTGCGCTTACTGCTTCTGTAGATACTAATGCCTTGAGCTTTGTCCTGCAATGGATTGATCCAACTTCTGCGGTCGCAAATAAAGTTGGTGTGACTACAATAAGCAGCGGCTCTGTAACTCTAACCGCAGATAATGGTTTGTTAGCAGGTGCGGCTGCAACTGGTTGGGATTTCTATTGGTACTTGGTGCAATAATATGAACATATATTACGTTAGTTACAATTCAATTGGTGAGATACTAGGGTTATATAACAGTAATCAACATAAAGTTCACGAGATACCTGCAAACTCTATCCAAATAAGCCAAGCACAACACAGCACTCTATGTAGACGTCCTGCAGACTTTAGTGTAAATGTAGCATTGGGTCAAATGGTGGATTCAGGTGCTAGTATCGCTTCTGTAGAAGCTGGTGCTATACCGAATGCTAAACGCGATATTATCAATAAAGTGGCAGAAGGTTTTTCATTAAACGATACCGTGTACTGTGCGGATGATGTGGCTAGCGCACATGCCACACAATGTTTAATGTTATCTAACATTGATCCAAAGAAGTCATTTAATTTACGTGTTATAACAGCAAATGGACACGAATTAAAAACTGTAGATGCTGCTACTTTATTACAAGTTGTTAAAGGTATTAATAAGCTCCGAGAAGGCATCTAATAAGGGCACTCAATTATGTACTCAACAGTTTCAGACCTAGTTACAGGGTTGATGACGTATGCTAATAAACGTGGCTTAACGTCTGCAAACCCTGTAACAATTACATTACAGGATAGTGTTACATCGTACCAACCAATTAGATTTATAGTAGCTACTGCTGAACCTTACACCGCAGTTATGCCACTTGATTTAATGTGGCTTGTTACTGATTCCAGTTCTCCGAACTTCAATAAAGTTCTACGCAGAGTTAATAGAACACCTAGCAATGGTTATAACCAGACTTGGGTTGAAATGACTGTATTGAGTGCTGTTTGGATCGCGCAAACTTGGGATACTGCTATACCATCAGATCAGTATGCAAGGGACCATGTTGCGACTGCGGGTAACCCTCACAATACTACGGCGGCTGATGTAGGTGCATTAGATTTAACTGGAGGTTCGATGACAGGTGCATTGACACCTAGACCTACACCTGTCGGAGATTATTTATCTACAGAAGTTGTACCTAGAAGTTGGATTGACACTGCGTTGAACGCTGTACGTTCTCTAACTACTACCGTAAAGACTTTGCAAACGAATTTAAACACACAGTTTGTAAACTTACGTACAAGGGTCCAAGTTTTAGAATCTGAGATTATAGGACTACGTGTTCTTGTATACACACCAACTGCGGCTTCCGATACTTGGAACATAACGCACACGTTTAACAAATCTAATGTGCTTGTAGAAGTATTCGATACAAACAACATGAAAGTAATTCCAGCATCTATCCAAATAATAGATGCTGCCAATGTGCAAATCATTTTTGCAATTCCATTTTTAGGTCGTGCAGAAATATCACCTAAGGTAATATTCTAATGATTCGACTATTCAGCGTCATCCTAGCGTTATCATGTAACGCTGCTTCTTTTGCATCTACATTGATTGTGGAATCTGGGGACGCTGCAAGAATCTACGACAACACATTAGCTAACTACTACCCTTCCACAGTTCATATCTTTACAGTACGGGACTTCATTTATGATGCCTATGACAACCGTAAAGATACTATCACTGCTATCCTAACTGCTAAGAAATACGATAATTTAGTCGTACTGGGATTCGATGACGTGCCAGCTTCTAGTAATCTGACCGTTATTCCTCTTTTCTCCCGAGTTGACAACTATTCCACACAAATTAAACGGATTGTTCAGGCATTCGAGCCTAAATCTGCTATACATGTAGTGTGTGATACATATTGTCCAACTCAGCTTGGAGAAGTCCATCGCATTAAAACCCAATTACATTTAAAGATTTTGTTGTCAGAATTAGAACATAAGGAAAACATCGTTATTATTAACTTGTTACCTTCCTTGTATGATTCTGACACAGAGCATTTCATTTTTGGTGACACTATATCAAAAATGTTTATGCAAAATTCAAAGCATTTAGAGTTCTCTATTTTTAGACCAGATTCAAACACTGCCGTATCTCTATGGATAGAACCTAAAAATATTGTCTCACATTCAGATAAAATGACAGTTGAAGTAAATCTACAACGTATTACTGTTTTGAATAAACAAAACGAAATATTCGAGGCAGTTAAATCTGAGGAATTAAAAATACGATGAATCTCTGGATAGCGAGAGTGCTTATAGTGTCTGTTATTGTGCTACTTCTTATTGTATCACTAGTACCTATATTCACGACATCCGAAAATCGCAGTAAGGAAATTGTAGCACTATCTACCTTAGCATGTGTCGTTGAGACCTGTGTGACAACTTCTACTGAAGGGAAAGATTGTACGGAACTTAAACCAAAGCTATCTAAAGTTAAAATCACACTCGATGCGAACAAATACCAGCACATCAATGTAGAGCCTACTAACATTGAGTGCAAATAAAAAGGTTTTTGAATATGAATGGTATAGAAGTGCTCGTAAATACTCCTTTACCAACTATTGCTTCGGTTATAGTTGCTGTAGCTTGCCTAATAGGCTACTACTTATTTGTGTTGCCTCTAATTTCGGAGAATCGACAACTTAAAAAAGACAATAAAGAGCTAGAAGGTAAATTGGATGTTGTTAGCGATACTACTTTGAATAAACTGTTAGATCAGAATCTTAGGTTCAATGAAGTATTGCAGAGATTAGAAGCAGATATAAAAAATAATCCGGACAAAGCAGTAGAAAAGATTATTCAGGCTTTAGATAAACTAGATGGTATGATGGATAAGAAGGACAGTGTCGCAATAACGGCTGTAGCTGAAATTCGCACAATGTTATCTAATATTGTTGAACAACATCATGGTTCAAAATCGCGTGACGATATGTTACACACCATGATGCAAGAACTCATACGTGCAATGCACAATATCAGTGATAAGCAAAGTCAAATCATTGGTGCATTGTTAGGTATGTCCAGAATCCAAGATCGTAACCGGCCTTTATAAAATGACTCATTTTGTACGTAACAACATACGCTACCGTTCAGCGTCAGCTAAAGCCTTGGAAGGATTCTACAACTCCAAGGCTTTTATCTTGAACGAAACTATTAGTAGTAAACACGGTATAAGTGAGACTGCGCGAGAAGTCCTTCTGCTGATGTTTAATACCCACAACAACGTGCTATACTTTGTTGAAAACCAATTCTTAGACAAAGACGTTATTCTTGCTGATGACACTAATATCATTGGCAATGAATTGCGCAAATCTTTCAAAGGTATATGCGAAATATTTGATAAGCATATTGATATATTTGATTCCAATTTTATACGCCATTGGATAAAGATACATCAACAACTGTTATTCGCATTTTACCATTCAATAGATTGTGCTGCGGGTAAGCCTCCTATTTTAGCATTCTCTTTCATAACAGAATCGCTCATAGCTTACCTGAACGCTACAATGTTTGAACTATTTGAGCTTGATTGTTTGTTAGGTTCAAATATAGTAAAGCGCAAGGTAACTTCAAATCAGTCATTTCCAGATGGTTTGATTTTATACATGGATGATCTTACACAGACGTATGAGGATCAAACAGGCGTGTGCTCCGAAGTAGAGAGACTCCTGTACTATGTTGAAACCTTGATCAGCGTAGAGTCTTTCAATATCGAAGTTCGGGATTACTCGAATCGGTATGAGGACACCGTAGGGGGAACTAAAGCGTCTAGTAACCTACTACAAAAGTTGAAGTCCTTTCCATTTGTTAAGGATGTGGACCTAATTAAGAAAGTATCTGCGTAGTTTTGTATTCTGTAATTTAAGTATAGCGTTAATCCCGACGCATCTTTAGGAGTTTTATATGAATCTCAATGGTCACTTATCGGTCGCTGGTCAGATTAAGAATTTGAAATTTGAACAATTGGCAACCGATCCAGCTTCTCCCGCGTTATCACAAGCTTGGTACAACACTACTACTCTTGCGTTGAAATATTACGATGGTGTTTCAGTACAAATCATTGCAACTGGTTCAGGTGCATTGTCTCAGTACATGAAACTCGATGGCTCTGCTTCTATGACAGGTCCTTTGACCTTGTCTTCTGCTGACCAAACTGGTGCACCTGATACTACTGCTGCTGCAAAAGGTTATGTTGATACTGGCTTGGCTACTAAACAAGCTACCATCACTGGTGCTGCTACTTCAATCGTTTCTGCAAACTTGGGCGCAAGCCTTGCTGTAGTTTCTGATTCAAGTGGTAAAGTTGCTGTTGCTGCTACCACCACTGCTGCTGAAATTGAATACGTACACGGCGTAACTTCTGCAATTCAAACTCAATTGAATGGCAAACAAGCTACTATCGGTTACGTACCAGTTAACAAAGCTGGTGATACCTTAGGCGGTGCTTTGAATCTTGGTGGCAACACCTTGACAGGTATTGCTGCACCTGTAAATGCTACGGATGCTTTGCGTAAAATCGACTTAGATGTTGCACTTTCTAAGATGGATTTCCAAGCAGACGTAGACGGTGTTCAAGTTGATGCTACTTTGGATCCAGGTGCTACTCCTGCAACAGGTGCTCGTTATGTTATCAGCAACCCTGCAGCATTGCATGCCAATTTCGGTACAATCTCTGGCGTAGCAGCTAACGACATTGTACAATACAACGGTACTGCTTTCGTTGTTGCGTATGACGTAGTTGCTCAAGGCCAAGGCGCTTTGGCTTGGGATCGTTTGGGCGGTATGTTCATTCGTTATAACGGTACTAACTGGGCTGAGTTCGGTGGATTGTCTGGTGTAACTACTGGCGTAGGCTTGTCAAAATCTGGCAATACTATTTCTGTAAACCTTGGTGCAGGTATCACTTCATTACCAACTAATGAAGTTGGTGTTGACGCATTGGCAGCTGGTGGCTTGTTCACCACAGTTGATGGTTCTACTGCATCTACTGCATCTAATGCACAGTTGTCGGTTAAACTGTCGGATGCTGCGTTAGCATTGTCTACCTCTGGTTTGACTATCGCTGCAAATGGTGTTGTTGCTTCTCATTTGAACACTTCTATCGTTGGTAACGGTTTGCAAGGCGCTGGCGGTACTGCACTGTCTGTTAAAACTGCCTCTGCTTCTGGTATCATTGTAGACGGTACTGGTGTTTCTATTGATGACACTGAATTACGTAACCGTGTTGTATACCGTGATGGTGCTCAAGCAATGACTGGTCCTTTGACCTTGTCTTCTTCTGACCAATCAGCTGGTAGCTCAACTACTGCGGTATCTAAAGGTTACGTAACTGGTTTGGTAGCGGGTTCTACTACTGCTATCACTAACTTGACCACTCGTTTGGCTGCGGGTTACTTCATGTATGATGGTACAGCTTCTGCTGTTACCTCTGCAACTGTTACCCACAACATGAACAACAAGTATGTTCAAGTTAGCATCGTTGATGAACTTGATGAAGTGATTATCCCTGAATCAATCACATTCACCAGCGCCAATGCTTTGTCTGTTACTTTTGCCGTAGCTCAGAAATTCCGCGCAATTGTTACTGGTTTAGCTAACTAATTGGCTTATTAAGGGTGGCTAGTACAGCACCCTTAATTTCTGGAGTGATGCGATGAAACATAATGGTACAATTGATCTCCAGGGTAACCTACTGAAAAATATAACGCTGGAAACAGTGGTAAATTTTCCAGCAACGGCTAAGCCTGGAAGTTTTATCTTTAAAGACAAACGTGTAATGATATGTGTCGAAATAGATAATGGTGTGCCTTTTTGGGTTCCGTTAACGAATGAAGTTGACACATTCATCTATACTCAAGCTGTGGCTGCAACTACTTGGACTATTAATCACAATCTTAACAGTAGCAATACTATTGTTCAGATTATTGATGGTTCTGGTAATCATATTGTTCCAGACACTATTGTGCAGACGTTTGATACAACTACTGTTACCTTCATTAATGCGCAAGCAGGTAGAGCTATTCTTATGCTCGGTTCAATTGAAGGTAGTGATCGTCCAAACTTTGCGTATGAGCAGACTTTCTCTGTTGCTTCTACGACTTGGGTTGTTCCACACACTCTCGGTTATTATCCAGCAATTCGTGTGTTCATTGGTAATGCGGAAGTTCAACCACTGTCGATTGTACATGACTCGTTGAACCAAGCGACTATTACGTTTAGCACACCACAAACTGGTATGATCCGCGCGATCTAATTGGAGGCCGTATGCAAACTGTTAGAAGTTATACACATACACAAGCCACTGCCTCCACAACTTGGAACATTAATCACAACTTAGGTACAATGGCACCAATCATTGATACTTATATTTACGTGAATAGTGTTTTAACAAAGATTCTACCACTTAGCGTAACTGTTACAGATGCTTACAATGCTGTGATCACATTCTCTTCGGCACGTAGCGGTACAGCAGCTTGCCGATAGGAGGCGACCTATGTTAGCAGATGGATTACAACTAGCTAGTGGGAGTCAGATTGTACGTACAATCCTAGATGATGCACACAGAGGTACAACTTTACCTGCTAGTGCTGCTGATGGTACAGAGTTTGAACTAACTTCAAAGTCAGGTAATAACTCTGCTGGGATATACATTTACGTTGCTGCTGAATCGGCTTGGGTCGTGAAATATCCAAACAATGATTTAGTTCCATACGATGTGAGTGGTTGTACGATTGGAGGTATTGCAAATGCTGCTGTTATTCAACGGCATTTGGCGGTAAGAAGTTTTAAACTGAAATCTGGATTTGAGAGCTGTCTAGCCCAAGCACTCAATGCTCCAAGTGTTGATACTACCTTTTCTATAACTCGAATCAGTCGTACTGGTCAGAGTGTTGCAATAGGTAGTTTGTTTTTTGCTGGTGGCGAAACAGTTGGTGTTTATACTCAAGTGGGTAGTGGGGATATCCTGTTTAGTGCAGGTGAACTACTTGTTGTGAAAGCACCAACTACAGCAGATCAATTCATTTCAGACGTTTCGTTTACTTTAGCAGGTACTCTTGTCTAATCCCATTGGGCTCCTTGTGGGCCCATTTTTATTTCGGAGACAAATCATGCTCGTTGATAGCCCAGTACTCGCAGGCTCAAGCAGTCTACTTATTGGACAAGCTAAAGATAAAACATTAACCCAAGCCGGTACTCTGGCAGTAGTAACAGGCGTTACTCGTTGGACACTAACTAACGCAATTCGTATTACTTCTATTGTAAGTCGTGTGGAAACACCTTCTGTAGGTAGTGATATTCAGATAACTGTTAAGAAAAATGGCATATCTGTTACAACTTCACCTATTGTTATTACTGCGAACACTAACGTAAATACTACTTTGGCGGCTGCAATGATTACAAATAAAGTTACAGGTGTTGCTGGAGATTATTTCACAGCAGACGTTGTCCAAGTAGGCAGCACCACATCAGGTTCTGATCTGACCGTGAAGATAAACTATGTAATAACTGGAGCTTAATATGAACTTTGACGGTGTAACTATTGTCGATGAAGCATATCCAGTTAATTCTACATCTACTCAAGCATTGCAAGGTTACACACCTAGTGGTATCACATTAGATCACACATTGGCTATAATAGGTGCATTGCAAGTAGGATATAAAACATCTTGGTATGTTCCTGTAGCCTGTACTATAAGTGCATTGCACTTCGGTGTGGGGATTGCTATTCCAACTAATTCATTCACTGTAACTGTGCAAAATAATGGTACTACTATTTACACTGCTACATTTAATTCTGGTGTACAATTACTAGATGTTTTAGGTACTGCGTTAACCTCAGCAACATTAGCTGCTAATGATCTATTAGCATTCACGGTGTCTACGGTTAATAATGCGGTGCCTGGGTATCATTTCTCTGTTCAAATTGATTATAAGGTGTGATATAATGTTACCTACTAATCATATTGTTGGTGAAAGTGTTATAGAATTAGATCATTATGTTATTGATTGTAGTGGAGCTGATTCTGAGTTTGAGCGAGATAAACACAACTTTGTTTTCCAACACATAAAGGCTGATGTAATTTTCATAACGCGCTGTGAAGGCAACAAAGTAAACATTGCAGTAAACAAAGAGGCGATAGTTCCTTTAGAACTCATTGTAATATAATGGAAATATTCATTTCATTGTCGTCAAACGAAATAGTTGTGTCAGACAGTAATGTGCAAAGTAAGATTAGTGGTATTAAGAAGAAACGTCGCAGAGCACAAATAAAAATGGCGGAGAAAGCGAATAAAGAAAATGCTCGTATTTTAAAAGAGAATAATATTCGCGGACACCATCGCATGGATAATTTTGGTATCGACAAATAAAACATTAAATCAGTAGGGGATTTATTATGATGAACACCGATCAGATTATATCTACATTAAAAGCCAAGTATGCAGCTATTGTTCCTATAGTAGTGGCAATACTTAGTGCTGTTTTAGCATTCTTTAGCTATCAGTATTATATGCAAAGAAAAGCAGATAGCGCTAGAGTAGTTCAGGAAAACACCACGAATGTGGAAAATGAAAAGGTCATTGAAGACGACCATAAAGAAGTTGTAGTTGCCCAAGCGCAAGTGGAAGTAGCAGTACAGAAAGCAGAAGATATACAACTTAAACCAACCGTACCGACTCCAGATGTTCAGGCCTCTGTAGACGAATGGAACAAAAACTAATTCTAATCGTATAGGTGAATGATATGACAGCAGTTACTACTATTGCAGGATTTGATATTGCTCAAGTTAAAGATGTTGCTATGATAGGTCTATTTAGCACAGCAGGCTTTAGCATTCGTCTTGTGAAGAAATTTATTTCAGAAGGTGTGCATCCTTGGGATTATATCCGCTGCTATTTTGTACGCACTATGAGCAGTTGGTTTACCATTACAGGAGCTGCTGTTACCAATTACATGACAACTAATGATATGCACGCCATTACGTATATCACTATGGCGTATATGGCAGATAGTTTGATTAATAAAGCACCTACGCAACAAGAACTAGATGCGTATCAATCTCTTGTTGCAAAAGACGATAAAGCAACCGTCTCTATTATTGCTAAGGCAAATGATGCTGTTATTGAGGAGAAAAAATGATGATGAAGTATTTGTTTGTACTGTGTGTAGTATTGCTAACTGGTTGTGCTACAGAATTGCAAGTAAAGCCTACAAACCACTACAGTGATATTAAATCTATGGATCCTATCCATGTAACTGTAGAAACTTATCCAGAAACAAAAGCAATTGTTGTACCGTATAACGGGCATACAGTAGCAGCTTTTGAGAAAGATGATTTTGATAAGTTACGTGAATTTAAAGACAAGGCAAATAAGAATGCTCAGGTGCTTACTGCGACCATTGATGCTTCTAATGCCCTTGTAACGCAGAATAATGCTTTGTTGAATATGGCTAAGGCAGAAGAACGACGGGCTAATGATTTAGAACAAGATTTGTCTCGAACAGAAACACAGTTGCGTAATGAAGAAAAATCTAAATTGTGGGATTCTTTGTTCTATAAGATTATAATTGTTCTTGGTCTAGCCTCACATTTCTAAGGTGAATTATTATGAGCGCATTACCTGTAATTATCGGTAAAACAAACGATCAAATATCAGAACACTTCCAGTATCATGAAGTAGTAGATAGTTATGATGCTGACCGTCAAGGTATTGATAACCAAGTTTACAATCCAGAGTTTTTGTTGAATGCAAAGGCATTGGCAGAGAATGTGCTTGAGAAGATTAGAGCACATTTCTTTTCCATAACTGGACACGGTGTTAATATTAATAGTTGGTACCGTTGCGAAGCGTTGGAGCACTATGAGTGTGCAGCAGCGTTTGTTGATTGGTGCAAACAACGTGGTATCGACCCGAATGCTCCAGATGCTTGGTTCTCTTACTTTCAACGTAAGTCGCATCCAGCCGCGTGTGCAGCAGATATTCATATCGTAGGTGTCTCTAATCAAGACGTGTACAACTGGATTTCAGCTAATTTAGAGTTCGATCAGTTGATCTTAGAGTTTGTTAATCCCAAAGTTCCGGGTAGTGGTTGGGTCCATGTTAGCTGGAATCGCTTTGGACACAATCGCAAACAATCATTCTCAATAGGATAAGATAATGGAAATCGAATTTTCTTTATCAACAAATGTAGTAAGCATTAAAAAGAATAAGCCTAAGATAAAGTTACCTGAAATGTTACAATCTGATGGCTTTGATAGACTTTTTTAAGGATATTCCTGATTCAGAGTTGGACTTACTTATTGGTAAATATGCATCACGTAAAAGATACGATAAGACAACGGCTTATATTAAGGTGATAGGTGTTCAACGCATTTTTAATGGTAAACTAGCTTTGCGTGGCGTCGAAGATTACAAGCACGATCCACATCAGGTTGGCTCAGCGTTGAAGTTAAAAGAGTTGACGTTTTTAGAAGGTAAGCCTGTTGAGTACTGGGAACCTAATGACTCGTCAGATAAAACAAATAGAGATTTAACAGATTCTCTATTTATCGCTGTGAAGCAGTTATATCCAGATGCAGTGAAAGGAGTTAATAATGATGATAAGGAGCAGCATAGATATAACATAATTGTGCGCCGTAATCACTTCGTGAAAAATAAATTTGTTGTTGGTAGTGTTTGGCAACTGTCAGACGGCAGCATACAATCAAACTTCTTCAATGCGAATTACGATTATTCCACATTACATTCTAAAAACATTGATGATTTAATGGTGAATACAAAATTTAAAATATTCTTAGCAAGATCACTAAAGTAAGGTTGATGTTATGGAAATTGAAATATCTTTATCTAGTAATAGTATTGATTACTGGCATTGCATACTACTTTAGCGGATTTGATTACCTCATCTGTCAATACTTCACCTTCGACCATAACTGTTTTTAGGTCTTCTCGTAATTCTGCCTCTAATTCTTCACGATTTAACATAAATTGTATCAGCTTCACGTTATTGGAACACACCATTTAGGGGCGGTTTTAATGCTACTCCACAGGTGTGGAACCATGTTGTCCTACGGTGTTATTTAACATTCTCTACTTGTATTACATCAACTTTCATTATGCACATCCTGATAACTTACAATGAACTTCGCTTTGCGTAACCAGTGATCGGCTAAGCATCGCATACAAGTGTGAGCAGATCGCGTACAATCACCATCGTGTTCAGCTTCCATCCAAACCATAAAATTAGGAACGCTAACACTACCTATATTATCACCGTCTTCGTGTGGCTCATCAATCTCATAACTGGCGAGAGCTAATGCAAGTTTTAAGATACGATTATCTTTAGCATCACGATTATCGAGTTGAGACCGTTTAATAGGATTTTCTTCAGGTTCAAATGGTACTACTATTGGATGACCATTAAAACTTTCAGATTCAGTTATTTTAGGTGTATGTTCTTCGTCAATAATACCTACAGAAATAAATGTAGTATCACGATCTACGATAACTCTATTTGCTGTTCCTAAATGCGATAGTTTTATTGTAGATACTGTTGACTCAGATACAATAGTAGCACTTGTGATTGTCGCAATATTTTGTAAAGCACCTTTTCTTAACTCACCGAATCCTGGTGCTTTACACGCAACTACTCTTATGTAACCACGTATCTTATTCACTACTAGCGTAGATAACGCCTTGCCTATAATATCCTCAGCAATAATAATCAGTGGACGTTTTGAATTAATAACTTCCGTTAGTATAGGAAGAAAGGGTTCTATTTCGTTGAGTTCTCCATCAACTAATAAAACATACGCATTTTCAAACACTACGTTCAATTCAGAATCGTTGTTAATAAAGTAAGGTGATAAGTAACCTTGATCGAAACGTGTCTCGTCTATCATTGCCGTATCTCGTATTTATCAAGAATATGTTTAACAAGAGGTTTATTACTTGGTGTGCGAGTCAGACAATCAAAATCTATATCAACATCTGTTTTGCATTTCACCAACTTGTAGGACAGTCGCAAGTTATCTAATTGCTCTGATAACCTTTTACCTGTCGCACCCTTAATGTTGTCTATATTAGCAACAATATTTTTCAGAGTACCATACTCTTTAATGAGCTTTAGTGCAATTACATCACCAACGCCGTACACACCAGGAATATGGTCAGTCTTATCACCTTTCATTGCAAGAAAGTATGTTACTTGTTTTGGTGTTAAGCCTTTCTCTTCCAATAATGATTTCAACGTAGTACGTTTCTGTGCCTTAGTATCAAGCAAATCTACATACTTGGAAATAAACTGTGCGCAGTCTTTATCGCCAGTTAGAATTGTAAGCTGCATTTCATTTTCAGTGTAGTGCTTTGCAATAGTACCAAGAACATCGTCGGCTTCAACACCTTTTATATTCAACACTGGAAGTCCAAACGCGCGACATAGTTTGCGGATAATAGGTTTCTGTACCTTTAGGTCGTCTGGACACGGTTTGCGATGCAGTTTGTAATCGGCATATAAATCGTAACGGAAGTTTCTACTCTCATGGTCAAATGTCACGATTATGTTTTGCTGTTCACGTAACAAAGGTTTTATCATGTGATAGAAGAATGTGATAACGCCAGTTGGTTCACCCTTTCTAGTAGTCAATTGGGCTTTGAAACTAGCGTAGTATGCACGGTACAAATAGTAGTTACCATCTAGTACTAGAGTGCGCATTATTTGACAACCGTTAATGTTGGTTTAGCTGGGAAGTGAGAGTTCTCGAAAAACTCTTTAGATTCTTTCTTGTTATATTTGGACGCAAGTGGATTAGGAATAATGTATATGGGTTCGCTTGGAGATCCAAAGTTATACTCAAAGTAGAATGCTTTATCCTCAGAGGGTGCAGAATCACCGGTGCTAACGCCAATAATATTCTCTAATGGCAATACACAGCGGAAAGGAACACCGTTAAATGTTGTGTTGAATGCAATAACAGCGTTCTCATAATCTATATTGTAGTTCGTCATGGAACGTGTCGCAGCACGTAGCGTTACTTTTTTACGATCTTGTAGGGATTTTGGTAATGATAGTTCGACTGGAGATAATAGGAGTATTTGGGCGCGCGAGAAACTAGGCTTTCTTGACAATTGTATATGTGGGTCGTAACCCATCATAGACAACATGTTGATGTGGTTTTGTACTACTTCGATATTGGTGCAGAACTGTTTTAACATGATTATCGCCTGTAAATATAGTTAAGTTCATAGTATATTTACAGTATTTGTAGAAAATGGTTTATCCCCAGAGTACAAACTACTAGCAATAGGATGATGTGTATAACCTAATGTTTTCGCTACAACAGTACAGGCAAGGATGCTGTGAGTATAGCTGAACCCTATTGTACGCGGTCATTTGGGTGGATTTTTCACTCACCCCGTCATACAACAACTGTGATAAACCTGCGAATGATTAACGGCTCTACGCTGCTCTAATGCAACGCCTTACAATAAAGCATAAGGTTCGCTTACCGAGTACGTGTGATCCTTCTTAATGCAAACCACCTAGATCACGCAACGCATGTACTAATGCTATCGCTCACTTCCAACTCAAGCTATTCTTGCACGTCTACGACTTTCAAATTCTTGGAATCTTGTTGTGTAGAATTCATCGTAATGTTCTTCCAATTTATGGACAGCATTTTCAATTATTTCTACAATATTTTGTACCTGAATTTTCTTAGATTGTTGTGTTATAGGTTGTTCGTCTAACCAAATCGTTAACCATTCTTTTAGTTCGCGTGCAACTTCTTTGGCATCATTTTTACACACAACAATATATTTATGTAAGTCTGAGAATACCAAACCTTTAGTGTCACTACCAACACGATGGTCTATGTAATATTCTGTTTTTGTTTCTTTGTGTGTTACAGAAACTGAACCACCATCACGGTGCATTGCTATATAAACTGTCATTCAATATTTCTCGGTTCGTAACAGGTAACGTAATCTTTGCAACGATCTGCACACAGATTAAGCATTTTACGGTGATATTCGTTTTCAGTTTTCTTGGCCCATGTAATACAATTAACTGCCAATTCATTACAATCTTGTTCTGATACAGATAATCTACCCATAACTGTATCGTAAACAGGTGCACCTATCATACCTAATGATTCACAAGCAATACCACCGCGTATCATGTACCGCTTTTTATTGAACTCGAATAATACCGAACCACCGTCACGCACGGTACGAAATTCAGGGTATTCAATTTCTTCATTTTTAGGTAAGGTTATGTCAATATTCATTTTGCTAATCTCTTTCTAGCAGAATCGCACAATGCCATCATTTGACTGCGTACGGTAAACCATTCACCTTCCGGTACTCTTGTATCTGTTCTACCTGCTAGAGCATACATACGGTTTATATCACGACCTAAGAATAAAGCTCTTTGCGTAGCGCAATGTATTTCACAATAACCGATAAATTCTTCATCAGTCATTTCATTATCTTGTTGTGTCATAATACACCTTATCTAAGTGAAATTAAAAATGATTGTTCCTGTCACAAATATCTTTCGATAAGTGTAGGCTACAGCAGTTGGGCGGAATCGGAGTATACCGAACTACCAGACATAACAATCTGCGGTTGATTGACGGCTCTGCGCCTTTCGGGAGTAGGATAAAGACGCTTACCTAGTTGAATGAGGTTGAAACATAAGAACCTAAGTAAGTCCGCATACCGTGCAGTTTAGCTACGCTGTTACAACAACCATATTTCCGAAGCGTAGTCACCATACCTATGTTTTAGGTGAATGTGAAACTGCAAACACTTTAAAGAATTACGTTTATAGCACTAGCCGTATTAGAATTTTGCGTCTGCATAACTGCGATGAACGCATCCTTAGGTACGGAATAACAAGTCATCACCAATTTGTTATATAACTTACCTACAACAAATCTAGTGTAGTCGGTCTCACGGTGGTATTGTTGAAAATTTAGTTCGTACTCCGGATTTGATTGCAAACGTCGGAGAGTTTCATAGCCTAAGATAAGTACAAAACAATTCTTATCTGTGACCAGCTCTTCCAATTCACATTCATCGAAATCCATTAACTTATTAGAAGCAAATGGCATGCGAAGTATGCGTTGAATGATGCGTAAATTCGCACCAGCATCTTGAAGTTCCATCATAGATCCTTAGCGTTGCAGTATTTATTATAACGTGTTAGAAAACAATGTACCCGCAACGCACTTCATCGCAAGATAGCGATATTCTTTTCTGGAACGTGTTGTGAAACCTTACGAGTTATAGGGAATTCACAATCGGCTTCAATGGTATATCTCTGAACACCATTACATTTCTCTACTTCTGTTATTACGCCAGTAGATGTGCCTGATTTTAAAATTGTGTAGGAAACTCTATCATTAACGGAAAATTTAGCCATGATAGCACCTTACTACACTGTTACAGCAACATCGTTATAACGAACATACTCAGCCAAAGTGAGAGGTAACTTGGCTTCAATTGCGGCATGATCGAATAAGGTTGCATCGTAACCTGAAGCGGACATAGCGTTCCAATCAATCGAGCTATCATCGAATGGTAAGAATGTAACAGTATTAGAACCAGTTGTGACTGTTGTACTATTGATAGTTGTTGAATTAATAAACATGCGTTCAAACTCGCGCGCTAACTCTAGTGAGGCATCCTCAGAAACACAAACTATTGCTGTTTTTGAATGTTTACTTGAGGACTTGAACGCGCTTGTCAACATATTCAATGTACGGCTGCTTCCTTTTAGTGCTGTCATTTTACTACTCTCAATTTAGGTTTTTGTTTACTGAAAACTCGCATCATTTTAAAGTCCTTAGGATCGAATTCAAATATAATCTCATCACCGCTTGATTTAAGCATAGGGATATATTCAACAGGTACTTTAAACTCCGCATTGTCTTCTACGCGGTTAAATGACAAAACACCGCTTTCATAACACATACGCATGTTACGTACTGTAACATCCCACAACGGTACTGTTATGTACTCCTCATCAGCATAATCATTTGGTAATACTAATTCTGCGTTTGGAAGTGGGGATGTTGCATTAGTCCTATCTAAATATGGTTGTTTAGATACCACTAAGACTGGCACCAGATGCAAATCTATAATGCAGTCATAATAGCTACATAGTGTGTATGCAGTAATACAGGAAAAGATCATTATAAATCCTTATTGTATGGCTGTCGCTGTTAGGTCATTGCATTAAAATTATTGAGCACATAGAAAATTCAATGACAGAACATACATGCCAGTAACATCCTGTGTAACATACTTATGGTTATTCTGGCGATAGAAATAGTAGCCAAATCCATATACATTTTTAAACAATGGCATAACAGTGCGACGGAATTGTTCATTGTTACGGAAACCTAATAACTTGGAACAGTGTATATCTTGTGAAAAGATATTAATAGTAATACCATCTTTAGTTCTTATAAGCTCCAACTCTGCATTGCTTTGCATATTCACATTACGAGCCGAGACTATTAAGAAATCCATAATATCCGCATAACCTAATGCCTTGAAATACTTATCTAAACCTTTACACTGTGCTATTAAGTTTGGTACACAAGCGCGTATAGCGGCTTCCGATTTGGTGATACTGCTTGTAAATAGATCAATTATTTCTTGAATATAAGCACTTTGACCGTATTTGTTAAAACTAACTATACGATAAAATATTCTGGAGTTATTGTGAAATACAGCAATATCAAACACATTAAGAGTAGAATGTTGTACCATAGCGAATCTATGGGTATAACTTATAGCAGTATACACATTACCAGCTTTTAATAGCTCGATGCCGAAATACTTTAGTTTGTTTCTAACGTAATCAACAGTTAGTTCTTGTGGTGTAGGTTCTTGTCTAGTTAGCATCATTTGAAGAATCCTAATTGTAATTGATATACAGGTTTACTATATGGACGTTTCTTATTACTAGGTACAACTTTAACAGGCGAGTGTGAGAAATAGTTAATACCTAGCACTTTTAAAACTTTGTTTAGTTCCGAATCCCTGTCATAACCTAATGCCTTATAAATCTTATCTTCACTGCAAATGGTTACGCCAAATCCATTGTTCTCACCGTCATGTTTAATCTCATTAAAGCTGACGTGTGTGAGTATCTTCTTATCATACAGGTGTGACATTGTTAAAATGAAATCAACGGCATTTTTATAACCGAAGTCTTTCATATTAGCATCGCCTAAATGTAGAAGGTCAGCGTATCTGGCTAGGTTACGCTTGATGTTGAAATACTTTAATGTCTGGTGTTGGTAGTATGCTTTGTATCGCTTGATAGCAGTTTCCACTCTATCTGCGTAAGACGTTTCATCCAAGAAGCAGCGAATCACATCATGGTACTCATGTATTTTTGATGTGTGCGATATTACCAATTCAGTTCTAGTACCAGCATTCTGAATCAGTATAGATAAAATGTCTGGAACATACGTTAATGTAAACGTAACACTACTATCACCTACTTCTATATTATATACATGACCTACATGGTGCAATACGATACCCCGTATTGCTCGGTAAGCATCTTGAAGTTCTACGTTCATAGCAGATTACCGCTGTGGTTGAATTTGTTGCAGAATATTACTTTGAATACTCCATTGCATATTCTGAAACGAATTCTGGAACAGTCCTGCAATTGCCTTAGCAAGGAATTGTTCTACGTTTGCACCTACACAATTGTTAATCAGTTCTTGAATCTTCTCCGGATTGTCTTTGAACCAAAGATTGAGAGCGTCTGGAACTTTAGCACGTACAATATCCAGCAACGCTACTTCCATCAGAGCGGGTTCCATACGGTAATCAGTAGGTCTATGTGGGTTTGGAATTACTTTGCGTTCTTTGAAGAAAAGCTCCTCGATACCACGAGTCATAATTTTCTGCAATTCTTCTTCTGTGAGAAGCAGTCCTACGTTGGCGCGCATTAAATCAATCATGCGCTCATCAAAAGATTTTACTTCTGCTAGTAGCGTATCACTGTTCGACATAGTGTATTCCTTCTTTGGTCCAGTTAGTTGCTGGAAGTTGTGAATCATTTAAGTGCTTGTAAAATTCTTCACGCACAGTATCTTGCAAAACATTCATTATTGCAGGCATTACAATTTCTTTTACAGGCAACTCAAGATTTATTTTTGCTACAAACTCGCTAGGTATTGTATAGATCGTTGAGCTAGTGCATGATGCACGTATGTAGGGCGTTTGATTGTGTACAGCACACGTAATGACAGATGCGGTGGTATCCGATCGGTGTAAGATAATAATGTATTGTCCTTGATGTAGATTTGGAAAGGCAGTTGGTTTACGTGTGATAAAACCTATACTTACGGATGTAACAGGCTCTTTGACAAAATAATCTTTAAAGTCCGTCATCTTTAATCTACAAATGACTTTACCGATAGCATCACTCAATTCACTATTAGACAAGCCAAACTTACCAAGCTCCGACATTTTCTCCTGTGTCTTGATAGCAAGACACTCCAAACGAATCAACGCAGCAGCAAGTGAGGTGTAACTAGAACTCGCATAGCGCGTATTCAGTGTACTACCACCACCAACATGTTCACCGTATTTCAATTTTCGTAATTGTGCAGATATATCGTTTAGATTATCTTGTGCGGTCTGCACCATCATATTGGCAGTTTCTAAATCAATGGGTTTCATTTGGACCTCCAGCAACGTGTACGCTAGCAGGTACAATACCAGAAAGTGCTAATGCTAAGAATGCGCTAGTATCTTTGCCCGCTTCATAGTGTTCGACAAATGCGTTGCGTGTGTGCTGCGACCAAGGCTCACCACCACAGCAGCTAAAGTCAGGACAACATTCATCCCGCACATTGTTATGTAGGAATTGCCCCATCTGCCACTTCTTCATTTGCATATAACTTGTTGCTGGGCCGCTTCTAACTTGATGTAAGTTAAAATCACGTAAGCTATCAATGCGCATAAACTTGCCGCCACATTCAACATCAATATTCCAAGGAGCATTAACTAACACAGGTACTTTACACGCTTCTTTAGTGAAAGCATCCATACAGTGCTCCACAGTATCATCAAAGAAGTAATCAACTTTACCGAATGTTTTGAGAATAAAATCTGCTTTGCTATCAAACAGTGGTAATACATGCAAAGAGCTGTAATTAACCCTGTGCTGTCTAAGCCAAATATCCGATTTTACTTTACCGTTAGGATCGAAACCTCTGTTAGTAACAAAATGAATATCGTGGTCGTCTTTATACAACTGATTGATTAACCACAATCCTGGTTTAGGTCTAGCCGTAGTAAACAAATCAGAATCGGTAATGTGCTTTAGCCATTCTTCGATAGGAATGTTTAAATATTCATGGGTAGCGCGTTTATTCCACTCGCGCCAATGTAACACGTTGGGGTCAATCTTTGCAGCCAATTCACCAAATTCTGGAAGTGCATTGACAACAGTGTCATCAAGATCAAATACAAATACACTCATTTTAATGCCTTTGTTTGTTGATGAAAGAATAACGTGGCATCATTATAATACCACGTATCCATCAGAGAGCGAATTTTCGATAATGGGAGCTTGTCGTACGGTGGTAATACGTGAAGTCCAAACTCTTCTGGAACGAATTGTGATGAAGTGCGTAGAAGTTCAAATATCCAAGAGGCGGGGTGCATATCACTTCTACATTCTATGTTTACAGATTCTAGCTTTGATTTCAATAAGCCATATTGATTTACGACAAAGAAGCGTCTGGCAATTTGCAGCATTAGATTGTCACACCTCGTAATGATTGCAGATTTCTCCTCACCCGTCATTCCATTCCATTGAACTATCTCGTGACAAAAACGCTTGCAGCCTTTACATACATCATCACCAAGAGTAGTTGAGCACGTACCAACACATAGCGTTTTAATCATAAGGAACTCCTAATGCGTTGACATACAACAAAGGTAAAATAACATGGGTAGTATTACTCATATTTCCTATCGAAATGTAGCATTAAGGTATGATACGTTCTAAGACCACCGTTTAACACTACACATCTATAAACACCTAGAGCCTTAGCAATCGACAATAAATGTTGAATTGAATTGTAGCCAAGACATTTAGATAGAAACTGGATATCATACGTTTGAAATGTAAATACATGCTTGTCTAATGTGAGTGAATAATGAATTGCAGTATTTGTTCTATCCATATCAGAAAGTAGTTGCATAAAATCTGATATGGAGTCGTATCCGAAGTTTTCAACATCATCGCTACAGTCGCGTTTTGGAAAGCGTTTTAAACCTTCATTAAACTCTGCAATTTCTACTTGCCAAGCACTAGGCGATTGATACTCTATGTAGTCGGTCATACAACTTACTCCAGTATTTCTACTTTGCGTACAACGTATTGTGGACGACACCAAGAGAATCTGCGTGTATCATAGACAACTTTAACTAACTTACCATTATCTTTTGCTTTTACAATAGAATCCACTAATTGTGCAGGCACTTCCATATCCATATCCTGTGTTGACATCGAACCTACACCGTTGCGGACAACACCTAAAGATAAGGATACTTCAGAGAAGTCATCACAGATAATAGGTGTTTTATTAGTTACAAACTTAACTTGGCCAGTTAAATCATTAGAACGTGAAGAATAACCACAGCTGCTTGTCAACAAAATAACTAGAACTAAACATAAATACTTTTTCATAATAAACACCTATAAATAATTGAATTGAATACGGTTTATAAAAGTTTTATTCCCCACCTCCGCCAGAATCGCCAGAATCACCACTATCCGTACTACCACCACTTGTATCAACTTCTGTAGAAGTGCCTGAGGCGGTATCGACATTTTCAAAATCCAACTCTAGTTGTTCTGTCATCTGACCTGTTTCAAAGTCTATCTCGGATACAGTTTCAGAGTGTTCTTGTTCTTCAACATCTGCTGGTACTTTACCACTAGATACGGGTGTTGGTGAAATATTGTTGTACGAGGTAATACGAGAAGTGTTGGTATAGTACGCAACAGGTGCACTCGTTGCGCTATCATATCGAGTTGACTCATAAAACATGTAGTAGTACATGTAACTACCATCATCTAAAACTTTCTTAGATTCTACAACATGCGCCTTGTGGTGATGTTGGTGATGCTGTTCACTACAACCTACAAGCAGCAAAGATAGCAACAAATATTTAATCATGCGAATCATGTTTAGTTTCCTTGTGTAAATCATGTTCAATGCGTTCACCCAACAAGTGCAAATATTCAATCACACTTAGTGCAATTGCACCTATTAGGAATACAATGAATATGGTTAAATGTTTTGTACTGATTGCAGGCTCAAGGGAGTCTGTAACGTAATCCCTTAACAAACCCATACCACTAACGATAATGATTGAAGTCATAATCTTTATCTTCAACATACCACTACTGATACGTTCATTAGCATGTCCGTGATCTTTGCATATAAACGAATTATACGAACCAGTAATAATCATCTTGATAAGATTAGCGATCATCACGGTATCCGCAAAATCCAATGCTACAATTTTCATCTGCTCTACAGTGCTTGGTACATTTAGAACCATGCGCCACACTTCGAGCAAGAATACATAACCAGTTTGACCCAACACTACAACTAATGCAAGATAAAATAACGGCAGTACCCATTTAATGTTAAAAATAACGTCTTCGACTAACTTCTTTACATGTGGTTTATTCATAGTCTACCCTAACAGTTCTTCAGATGGGAATTCAATTCTTTCTTGTAATTGCTTAGCAGGAATGTGTGTACCTGTAATAACTTTTGTACGCGCAATTTTACCATCAACAACACCAAAAATATGTTTCTCGACTTTGTCAGGTACTTGCATACCATTACCGTACCTTGTCATAGAAGGGTAACGATACACTACTTCCAATTCACCCTTATCGTTTGGAAATACACTAACTACTCTTGCATTGTTTGTATCAAACATGATTTGTATATCCTAAACTGTAGCGAGATTCACAATGTTTACAATCAAACATTAAGTAAGCCGCTTTATTGTTTGCAAGATTTACCACATCAATCGGTAAAGTATCTTCCGAATTCAACTTAGTACCTGTGCCACATTTAGCACAAATTAATTCCCAAGTATATCGAATAGAAGAAGTGGGAGTTCTATACATGGAACCTATCTGTTTTCTTTGCAGATTAACAAGATTGGCTAATATTGCTTCGGCATGGTACATACTATCTACAGGCTTGGGTTCAGCTTTCATAAGATTCTTATCATCATACGTTGTACCATCGTATGATTTCATAAAATATTTATCAGTTGATTCGTTATGTGTAACGATAGCTAGTAAAAGGTCTCTCAATATTGTTCTGTATTCATAAGCTCCTGTAGTAGTTTTCATTCTGTAGTATCTAAATTCATCCTTATCAAATACTTTGTAAGGACGGTCAAGCTCTACGAATGTAGACTCACTTACATATATAGGTAGCATCGTCACCATATACATGGATTTGGTTTGACAAGCCGTGCATTTGTAATGCAAACAACCGTCAGCATCTTCACCCAAATACTTACCAACGTTGTCTGTGAAGTACCACTTATTACAAGAATGGCATTTTGTATCCCAGCCTTGTTTCTTTAACGTATCTTCATGTTGCTGCTTCCATTTATAGTCAGCATACCACAGTTTGATTTTATTTAACATATATCACCTTACTTAAAATTCAATTACATAATAGGAAGTTTTACTGTCAATGGAATTATTAGATTATTGGTTTTTAATTGCTATCGGTAGGATATTTTGTAGCTGTTGGAAGTATAAGCAGGATAGTTCTAGGTTTTTCAAAGCGTGTTTTTGTTTAACACATATTTTGGCTATCTTACACTAAGAATATAGCCAAAAATATTTATTCTCCTATACGGTAGCTGTAGGTATATTGTGTTTTGTGAACATCTCCATCGATGTTGAGTATATATCCTCTATAGTCCTAACACCGTACATGTGAAAGTGTTTCAATCTGGTTAAACGATTATTGTTTAGCAGATAGGCTTCAACGTACCGTCTAATCTGTTCAGATGTTGTATGGAAGTTTGTAGCACCTTTTATAGTACCATTAGATGTCAGCTTAACATGCAATTCAGTTGTGTTACCACTGTTATACGCCCACATGTGCAGTTCTTCTTTTGTAGGACAACCTAATATTTCAATTGTTTTGACAGTAGTTCGTATCAGCATTCTTGCACACTCTCTGTCTCAACTGCTCGAAAGAATTTTGCTTCCAACAGTTCACCTTCTATTTGTAGGAACATATTACCATATATGTCGCGGAATACAAACTCAGTCTTGTAGATTTTACCTCTATACTGTGGATAGGGGCCGGTGTATCGTAACTCTTTATTCCACAATTCAGTGTAAGCATAATTATCATGTAACTTAAGTACACTTAAGTTTGGCTTCACACCTCTTGCCAATTTACCGAACGCATGATGTAAGGTATGTGCATTAATTAAATCAGAAGACTGATAAGTTGAAAGGATTTCATCCTGTAATTCTACTATTTGATTTGATATGTTATCGTTCTTTCTATCCATGTGCATAGTGTGGATGGATTCTATGATGCGAATAATACCATTAACACAAATAATTACAAGTGTTGCCATTGCAAGCACAAATAACAAATTTAGTTTTAATTCCAAACTCACCATATCTAAATGGGTCATTATGCTATTCTCCGAAGTTTAACAGTAGGCACTAAAGCGCCAGTACGTTCTAATAGAGCAAAATATTTACCGTGTTTATCCCTAAGAATAGTTTTCACAACAACGATCTGTTTCCATTCATACTTCTTACCATCAGGGCCTGTCCAATCATTAACAAACTCGCAAGGTCCCGATAACGTATTATATCCAGCATTAGAATCGCTTAAACGTGACAACATGTTATGTATGTTATAGTGGTTGTCGTCATGTTCATTCGATACTAATAATCTCAAAATAATATTTAACACATTGACATTTACGGTATCATTTTCCTTGGTACTAGAGTTAATTTCACTGCGTACAACTTTAATTCTATCCAGCAAAGTATTGTGTTTTTCAAGAAGGTTATTGTAGTTCTTGTTATAGAAAATAGCTGCAATAATCACAGCTGCCAATAATAAGATTACGAAAATTCCCCACAACATCATACATTCTCCAAATATTCTAATGGTACGGCTATAGTTACGTACCGATACAGTTTATCTTGACACGCTACTCTGTGTACAATTAAACCGAAGTACCTGTTATTCAAATCTGTTACAATGTGAGGCAGCTGCACAACCTCACCGGCATTAAGCACACTGAAATCTATACGCACTCTAACCGGACCTAGTCGTACGGGTCCACGTTTTACTTTTAACCAGATGAGGAGATTCACCATACTAGATAGTGAAAGTAGTATGAATATGAAAGTCCATAAAAAGTTTGAGAACATACTCATTCCTCTTTCAAACTTGTGCCATGGTACATTGGAACGGGACCATGCACATAGAATCGTGAGTGTGTTTCATACGACCAAATTTCTTGACCGAAATATTTCCAACTACCTTTTAACTTGCATTGCTCGATAGTTTGTTCTCCAGTTTGCTTTGAAATAAGATAATAAAATTTACCTACTTCAAATTCATCCGCTTTTAATACCTGAGGCACATAAAAATGTTTACACAGATCATTTAGTGCTTTTTCTTTTTCGTCATCTAACACTAAATGTATAATACCATTTGGATATACAATAGAGTGTATACATCGGTCTTGATTAGATTCTACGCCTCGACTGTCTTTACTGCGCGTAATGAACGGACCTTTACGAGTTAGTGGATTAGAATAGTAAAATCCGTCAGGTCTACTATTTTCTAATGTTGGATCGTTTATCATAGTATTTCTCTCATATACACTTATTTACAGTTTTCGCAATAAACTACTTTTGCAATTATAGGTCGATTTACATGCAAATAAAGCTCAGAAGCAGGTAATCTATTATTTGGAAGCGTAAAAGGTGGTCTACCTAAATCACCATACCAAGTACATATAGCAGCATAAGTAGGATTACGATAAAACCATTTATTGCACTGAATGCAGCGCCACTTTTTGTGTACACGAAAGCTGGCTAATAAATTTTCTTCCATCGAATTTATTCCTAGAAAATAACTTGTGTAATTCACAGCCCATTATAGGACAGAATTCTAAATTCGCGTATACGGAATAGTCTATCTCTGGGTACATAACTGCTATATAGCGTTTTATTAGTGGTGGGGTCAGTGCAGTTATTTCTAACTTCAAATCAACTCGACCACTTCTTAATACAGCAGCATCAACTTGTTCTAAGTGATTGGTAGTCATAAACGTAATAACACCATCTATAGGGATAATACCATCGAACGCATTTAGAACACCACTTATAGTTAGCGGTTGAAACATAGGAATTTCAGAACCTTCTTCCTTAGGTTTCTCTACGATGTACATACCATCATCATTTGTATCTTGTTTCTCTTGTCGGGATTGTACAGCAGAAGTACCTTCAAAATCCTCTATCAGTAGAAAAGAATTTTTAGGTATAGATGATATGGCTTTTGCCAGAGAAATATCACTCAATGTAGATAGATTGAGAGAGTAAATGTTTCTATTGTAATGACTCGCAAGCGCGCGAATCAATGATGTTTTACCACCTCCAGGTGAACCATAAAGTACGATTGTGGATTTAGGTGCGAAGCCTCGATCAATGTACCACTTTCTGTTGTTGGTTACAAACTCAATCTCACTCTTAATACTGTTTAAAACACTATCATCCATTATAACCGTTTCTAAACTTCGTGGAAATACTGATGATGTTAATTCCCAACTACTATTAATGTAATTAAAAACATGATTAGCTTTAGTATCGAATTTCAATGCAAACTTATCACCCAGCTTAATGATAGTTTTATTTGTAAGTCCAAATGTGTAGATTATTATTTCTTCCTTTAGTTTCTCAGCACCAGAAGATTCCAACCGTTTTAATACGAACCAATACAGCTTACCTTTGTCGAAGAATATGTGTGTACCTAAACCTGGTCCAGTTACTGTATCTAAAAATGATTCCTCTAGACCTGCTCTGCCTTCACGTACTAGATTCAAGTCGTTGCGCTTGCTAAAATACCCTGAGTGCATTGCAACTGATTTAGAAAACTTAAACCATTTTGTGCTGCTGAACCACATTAGAAAATCTCTGTACTGCATTTCTTGCCAATAATGGCCAGTTGCATTTGAAATAGATACAGATACAACTAGATTACGCACAATGAGCCCATAGAATATTTTAGGCAACCATCGAAGTAAAAGTGTACTTACGGTTATTGCCCAGACTGAAATAATACCACCAATTACTGGATTTGTTTTTAACAGTTCTGAGTACCAATGTCCAATCTCAATCAACATTTATACTGCTCCATTTTCTAGTGATAATACAGCGACTTTTTCAGGTACTGCTTTACAAATAACTTTACGAGTGATTTTAGCTGTTTGGTTTGGTTCGTCTAATACTACATCTATAGTCGATTCGTAAACACCAACATTAGCGCCCAACAGTACGGCTAGATGTTTTTGAAACTTGTGGCTAGGGTGTTCAAATGCGTCTGTGCGTACTTCTATATTTCTACCATTTATGGTAAGATTACCTAGAATACCATTACACACATATTCATATTTTGTTATAGGATCGAACGCCCTTGTCAGGGCATCATTTGTAAGGAAGTCTGACCACACAGAAGCATTTAGAAATAATGTTGATGGTAATTCTACAGCGTCACACATTTTAATAATGGTGCTGTAGTCAAATACTTTTGTAGTGAATTTATGCGCAGCTACTTCGAAGGATTCTGACATAACACGATTTTCTAATGGGGCACCCACACGGTAAGATAGATCAATATAGGCGTCTTCTACCTCGTTAGTCGTGTATTTAACGTCCAGAATAAATGGTTCTGATCTGGAATCAATTGGCGTTTCACTTTTGGTGAATACGTGGCGCATGTGACTACTTTTTAATTCTTCTGAAACTTGAATGATGTGATTAGATTGTATATTTAACATTATGCTTTTCCTATTTTGATTGATATAACTATTACAACTAACGTGGCTATGAACCATACTATTGGATGAGAATGTACGTCATCAGTCTCCTCGTGAAGTTCAGCTTCTGGTAACATATTATCTGGACAGCGTTCTGGGTCTTGCACTTTATCACAAGACACCTCGGTAGGTGCTACGGTTCTAGGATGAATGGAAGTGTATACTGGTGATGGTGATTTGCCTTGAGATTCCTCTTCGGACATGCCAGGACGGGTTACTGCGTCCTCTGTCGTTACGTGTGATACTGTGTGTGATTCTACATGTGTTGTAGTAGTGGTATGAGAAGACACATGTGCATAAGGATGTGCAGCCATTGCAGCAACCATAGTTAGTGCTAGAAACATTACTACTCCTTAGCATTTATAGGTAAATAGTGTTTGAAACAATGATTTAAACAGTGGCCTGTTGCAGTAGCAAACCAATAAGATGTACTTTCAGTGTATCGCCATACACATTCTATCCAACCAGTACCTAATGTTTCATCTTCTATATAAAGAAGAATAGGCTTGCCGTCGAACGGTTCTTTTGTACAATCAATTTCTTCTGGCATTGGAATAACATCAATACCGCGTCGCACTTCTATAGCATCCGAGTGTAACCAATCGTAAAACTTCTGAGAAGTATCCACAGCTTTAGGAATGTCAACGGCATCTTCATAATCTACTTTACTTGCGGCAACCACAGCAGTTGCTAGAATACTATGTCGTACTTTAGGGTACATCAGAATAGCACACGAGGATATACTAGACCCCATGTAACAGCAAGGGACGGCCTCCCAAGATGATGGTAATTCTCCGGGCAGCTGACCTGCAATTATATTCTTCATATCTTTGCGTTGTTTAGTAAAAGTTATGCCACACTCTTTACATCTACCCGACCACTCTTGCTCAGCATCGACCTTGGGAACTCCTGCTGCTATGTCATGATCTATTTCTAATCTTGCCATATTTTCACACCACTCTTTATCGAAGTCATGTTTCATGTTAATACTTTCCAGTTGTAGTAAACCAATTACCCACATAAGATACAGAAGGAGCTGCGGTGTGATACACTTCATAACGAGTTCCACATACTTCACAACTAGGTCTATCTTCTTTTATACTATGCTGTAATTCTTTTACAACATTATGTTGTTCGCAATCTTTGTTTGGACAAACATAATCATACGTCGGCATGGTTTTCACTCCAAATAGCCACATTCTTACTAACCAGTTCAACACAAATCATTTCTATTTTTACACAAGACCCATTTATTTGTAATAACTTGTGAGAGAAATCGCTTACTGGGTATTCTATAAAACGTGTAGGTCTAAAATAGCCATACACAACGTCATTTTTAATGATGACATTGCTTATAATTCCTATAGTACCTATAGGTAAATGTTCATTTACAGCAATAACTCGGTATGCTGCCGGCACATGGTGTTTTACCACGCGCACTTTATTTTGTTTTGGCTTTATCTTTACTAGAAGTAGAAGTGTTAGGAAGAAAGCTATAATAATTATTTTTACGTAACAGCAGTACATGATTATCTCATAATAGTTTAGTTTGAACTACAGGTATTATCTTTTTTAATATCAACATGTTTAATAAACATTAATCGGATTGTATTTTTATGATTCTCTTGCAACTGGGCTAATACGCAATCAGCTTCTTCCAATTCAACGTGGATATATTTTTGCATTGTAGCTAAGGCATCACGCGCATTTGCTATAGATTCTTTATACTCGCTAATTATATTTTGACGTTCTGATGCACGTATTGCTTTGGTATATAATACTAGGAATACACATAATGCAACAAAACCTATTAATGTCTCTACCATGATAATCACCCTATTTTATTAAAGTTTGAATGGATTTCTTAACATCGTTGCTATACCACGTGCCACCGTTTTGCATAACTGTTTCACGTATTGTTTCTTGTATATGGTACAGTTCATTCGACAATCTAGTTATTTCTTTCCACTTTGCGTATTCACCAGGTTCTAGTTCTAGTTCTAGTTCTAGCACAGACTCTGCGGCAGCATCAAGTATCTGTGCTTCTACTTTACAGGCCTCATGTAGACCGTGACTTTTAGGCTTCCAAGTGTTACAGGCTTTATAAAACAACATTGAAGCTGCGGAACGAATTCCTGTTAGAAATTCACTAGAAGGTACATTGTTTTTAAATACGTTCGGTAGTATTGCATATTGTGTAACTGCGTTATACTGCAACTCTCTACCATCGCACAATACCCATTTAGCACCTGCACACACAATACCATCATACACAGCATCTACGTTGTCGGAATTAGATTCCCAACTACCTTGAACCCAACCGAGCTCCGTATTTAGCAAATAAGAAGTACCATCGAACGGTGCACCTTTTATATGTGTGATTTTCCCATCGACTTGTCCAAACGTAATGTCGATGCAGAGATTAGGATTCAGATTTTCCATTTTCAGCTACCGTTTCGCCCCAATTGATGGGAGTGTATTTAGGTTTGTCTCTACCATACAAATGTGTAAGATCAGCTTTACAGCCTAAACATATTCCACCAGTATCTGCTTCTTGTCCGCATGTAGGACACACTACGCAATCCATACAACCTGCACCAGAACATGTGGCACACGGTGTTTTCACAGATATACTAATCTCCATACATACCTCACTTAATTCTAGTTATCTTGCTGAAATCTGTTTTAATAGATTTACCGATTTCTAATGTTAATACGTGGTCTGTCCAAAACCAGCGACCATCCATAGTAGAACCCTTTAGGGTATTCTTACTTGTTAACCAATCTGGTGCGGTGTGCTCTGTAAATGTTGTTAATTCTCTACTTAGAGAACCTAGCATGGAGAAACACTTAACTTCTTGCTCTACTGCTGTGTCCATTATACTGCACCTATAATGTATGGAAAATCGTCAACATGTTGGATGCAGTGTGTCATACCACGTCGTGACGGTATTGTTAAAGAACCTGTATTAGATGAGAGAAACTTATCCAAAGCGGACAATTGGTTTGTCTTTAATATGTGCAGTGTAGACTTATCAAAAGATTCTTTTAATGCTGCAGCCAATTCATTACCTGACTTCGCTTCTCCCATTACTGCTTCAACAAAAGCGTTGTCGCAGGACTTTTCAATATCGTTTCTAGTATCAAGTAGTAGACGATTAAATTCTACCTGCGCTTTTAAATCACCATTGATACCTGCTATAGCTACGGCTAGATGTTTTTTACTTACCATGTTTATCTCCATGCACAAATAGCCAAACCACGACTACATTAAAGTATAGGGATATAATGCTGAGTAGCCATAAGCCCACTGCGAAATCGACACCACTACTTGTATGCGTGTTCCAGAATACTGGAGCTAGTTCAAATGCAACTAAGTAATTAATAAATGGCCATGCGCATAGAAATATCACAATAAATACAATCACGTTCAGTACACGTTCTTTAAACTTAGACCACATGTTACTTCTCCTTTGTTAGTCTGTATTCGTGTATTCGGTATAGCCATAACATAGAAAAGAATACAGAGTTTATGAACAGACCAAGGTCTTTATGATAGTAGGCAACATAGAACCAAAAGACTTGTGATAATAGGCAAGAAATAAATCCTAAATACCGAGTTGTGTATTTCTTACTAGTAGAAAGCCAGACACCACCAACACTCATAATAGGCAACATAAGCGAGCACAGTATGAGTATAGGTGGCTGTGAGAAAAATATCAGAATGTCATTCATGTTAATCTAATCCTAATTCGTTGAAAATATCGTCAACGAATTTAAACACGTAATCATTCAATGCGATTGTACCATTTGGTTGCTCACGCTCAGTGAAACCTGATTGTAAAGCTATCTCACGGATTCGCTCTTTCGTCAATTTCTGTACTCGCGTAGTAGCAGAAGTTATGAATACAATGCGATACTTACCTGCACTACCGAAACAACACGTTATATAAATTTTATCCTTGTCATATATAATGTCTCGCAAGCAATTTAAACATAATTGATCCTGAGTGTTATATATGACAACATGACACGCATCAATATCTTTACCTTCTAGTAAAAATTCGTACTTGGTATTCACACGGTCTTCAGGCACTTCTAACGTGACAGTAGAGCACATGTTTGGTGTATCTATCACGTTATGTTTAACGGCTTCTGCGGTTTTAGGGGAATCTGGCACTACAAGCTCACCGTTTAAACTTATTTTAACCATAATGGTGCACCTTCTGGAAGTATTAATTGTACCATGTTGTCTGTATCAACATCCATGGCTATTTTACGCAAGACAGTTACAGTGGTCTGTTTCTGTTTAATACGATCAAACATTGCTGTATTGCTATCTTTCTTATGGATAGTCGAATCACGCCAATCACGTATAGCTGTAAGTGCAGTAGCTATTGGATTAGTAGGCGATTCTTCACCAGAAGAAATATTTGAAAGCTTAAACTCGCTTGTGTATTTAAACGTATTTTCACCTATAACAGTAGTTGGAAAACTAGTGTAAGCGCATTCCGAATCTGCAAGAAATTGTGGACCCACTATCTTCAGATTGAAATCCTGAAAAACAACAGAACCAATAATATCAGACTTAACTGTATTCTTATCAGAATTAAAAATCAGGCTAGAGTGCGGGTTATCCATACAACTTTTATAAGTAGCATCATCAATAATAAGAAACGCAGGATTTTCCACTAGCGTACACATTTTATGTAATACGTTAATGGTGAACTCTGGACGTTCTACTTGCTGCTTTGCATGAGATAAAGCACTATAAAATGCGTCGTTCTCTAACTTAACTCCAAGCTGTTTGGCGATACGCTCCTCTAGTGAAGGATCCACCTGAAATGTTGCATAAAATGATTCACCTACAACGGTTCTAGCATTACCCGCTGTCCGCAAGTGAGAAGACAGTAGTGATTTATTTACGTTATCTACACAATATGTAACAAAATCATTTATACTTGTCACGATACTATCCCCAGTTATTTAAAATGAAGCGGCTTCGATGGCTGTCCACAATGGAATTTGCATAACAACGTGCTCATTACCATCGTTAGGTGCTTCGTAAAATTTAGGCAAAGTCTTTTCATCTGCACGACGCAAGATAATAGTGCCAAGTGCTTTAACAATATCCGCATCCGTACTATCTGCTTCAAACAATTCAGAATGATTAAACTCTTGGAACAGTACGTTTTTCTTACCTTCTAAATCTGTTACTTGGTAAGAGTAGGTACCAGCAGGTTGTTCATTAAGACTACGCAATTGTTCAAACGTCAATGAAATAAGACGCGCTGGTAATTCAGGCGCTACCACTTCATCTATATTCACATTAGGATAGTCACGTTTCAAATCAGCTGCGGCGGCTACACGATTTGGAATGAAGATATAAAGATCATCACCGTTTTGTTTAATACCTAAAGATGGAATACCTTCACCAGCATAGACAACAAGACCGTCTTTGGATTCGACTCCATTCACAGTATAGGTGAATTCAAAATAGTTGACCGGGCCTAATTGCTCTAGCAGAACCTGCTCCATATTCTTATGTACTTCCAAAGTAGATAATGCGGATTTAGCTACATCATTCTTCGGCATAGAGAATTTATATTTGTTGGTAGGTTTGAAGTTTTTGTGTACAGTGCTTTTAAATACGAGACCTGTTACAACACCATTAGCGTCACGATGATAACCAGAAGCGCCGTGTAATTCTGCTAAAGATTGCGCATGACGATCTGCGTCTTCATTGTACTTTATGGTGTCGAGTACGCTTGTGCGAATAGTCTCATTACGTACAGCAAAATAGGAGCGGCGAACATTGTGGTACAGTTTCATAATTAAGCCTTATAAAATTGAATGAAAGTAGTTTTTAAAAGTGGTTCATCTAACATAGGTATGCTGTTCTTTGTAAACCATGCATCTTTAGGTAGAACACGTTGTACGTACATTGGACTTAATCCATTGCGTTGTACAGCATACGCGCTAGATAAAAAGGTTTGAACATTGCTAGAACTGCCCATATTTACTTGATGTATAGCAATGTATATTTTAGATTTTCTTACTAAATCTCCAGAGTACATAAATAAACCCTATTTTATTTCTTGCACAATATGCTCTGAGTTAGCACTTAAATTAATGTCTCTGTGGTTGTGCACATCAATAAGAAGTTTTGAAATTTCATCATGTGTAAAGGTAAACAAATGATTCTCTTTACCTTCAATTGAAACGAGTTCGGCAGAAAGTGCAGCCGAATGCACAGCAGCATTACTTTTACTCAATCGTTCTAAAATAAAACCAATCGCATATAGAATTCCTAGAACTACTAATGCTAATAAGGTTATTGCTCCAATTCCTGCTAGTATGTATAGTTTAATCATAGCACTACTTTTTTGACCTCGATGTTGAATTTGGAAATATAATCTTCGTAAACCTTTTGCATTCGTTTTGCATTCTCCGCATCACGAGTATGAAACAGAGAATCTGGCATCGGTAGTCCTGATTCGTGAACTACCATCAACATTCTCTGTAGCATATCCATACCAGTTACTGTACTTCTTGGGTCTAACCAGTAATCGAAACTAATTACTTCGTACATTTGATTGGATGCGATAGCGTCATCTAACTTTTTAATAAATTCACGAGGAGATTTAACAGTATCCCACTCAGAGAATTTACTAATACGATTTTGATATACCAGATGAATAGGCCTTTCATCATCTAAAAATAATCCGCGATTAGTCATGTTTTGGTCTCACAATATGTCCACAAATATATTGTACAGCTTTTTCCATATCCGCCGCAGCGTGTTCCGCAGCGTCATCTTTTAAATTTTTGTATTGCGCTATTAATTCGATAGGTGCCTCTAATTCAGGCAATTTATAACCATCATGCAATGCTACCTTATGTGTAAGATACTGATAATCACCTTCGTACATATCAGGCAATTTACCCAATGTGGTAAATTCTACTCTATAGGTTACTCTACCTGATCTATACATTATACCATGTCGGTATACATGTCCTGTTATCACCTTACTGTAATCGCATACAGGGTTAGTATTATGATGCACAATAGTTTCACCATATATGTAAGAAGCTCTAATGAGTTCCGTAAATTTGAACCTAATAATACTATCAAACTTTATACCCGTATTTACTTTTTTATCCTCACTGGTTTCGCGTATTCGCTCTAATTCCATCTTCCGTAATCTTCGTCTAGCTTCGGCCTGATATTTTATATTGGCAATGAAACCCAGATTATTGTTTGCACACAATTTAAAATAGTCCACCACAAATGCAATAACACATAAAATAACAATAATGATTAAGGCGTCCTGACATGTCAACATTTTGTACTCTCCAAATAACTTCAATTGTCTTCAATATTTACAGTATTTATTACTAATAATTTAAACAGCTCATAGTTCTTGAGCATTTTTATAGGAAACTGAGTATGAAAATCAACAGTAAAACGCTGCGTTTTAACAAGTCAGGATCGTCTGATGTGGTAGAACACAGAATTCGATTTGCGAGTACATGCGAAGCGTTTGACTACGGTCTACAATACTCCGCTATAAGGAATGAAATGATAGCTTTACGGTTATCTGACCTTATTCCTAAACAACCTGGTTCATATTCCATATTCATAACTGCGGTTGACGCAGCTGGAAATGAATCAGATCAACTAGACTGTGGATCATATAGGTACGATGATATGGCTAAACTTAACACAAAAACCCTCCGCTTTTTACCATCAACTTCTGCTGATACAGTAGAGCATCGCATCCGCATTAATGTTGAAGGTGCGCCTTTTGACTATGCGACTGCGTATTCTTCTGTGCCATATACAGCAGCTAATCCTGTTGGTAGTGGTGCTGCTACTCCAGCAACTCAAGTATCAGTTAATATTGGTTCTTTGAGTAATGTGCCTTCAGCTACTGGTACGTATGAAGTATTCGTTACAGCAGCTGATGCTTCTGGAAATGAATCTGACCCGTTGGTTATTCACGGTGCGGTATTCGACTTCACTGCACCAGACGCACCAACTGCAGGCGAAATCGTTTAATAAATAGGGGGAAATTTCCCCCTATTTTCTTTTCTACGGAGAATTATTGTGAAAAAGTTTCTTTTAGCTAGTTTAATGTTTTTACTTTCATACAGTGCGAATGCTGTCATTATAAGGGCAGAGAATTTTTCCACAATGAGTGGTATTCAGATTGAACAGACTGCCGATGTTGGTGGTGGTAATAACGTAGGGTATTTTGATGCTGGTGATTGGTTACAATACGCACCAGTTACTATTACTACCGCTGGACAATACACGTTTGCATTCCGTGTAGCTGGAAATGATTCATTAGGACAGTTTGTATTATACGATAATGGTGCAACACTTATAACAGTGAGCGTACCTATGACTGGAGGATGGCAAAATTGGACAACTGTTACTTATACTGCGAATCTTACTTCAGGTCAGCACGTATTTAAAATTTTAACAGTTAGTAGAAGTTTTAATCTAAATTGGTTCTCATACGATTTAGGTATTGTTCCTGCGCCTGTACTGCAAGCAGCTTCATCATCCGCAGCATCGTCTTCTAGCAGTGCGCCAGTAACGGCATCAGGACCTTTAATATTAAGTAGTTCTACCACAGCATCTAGTAGCTTGTCTTCAACATCTAGTTCATGTGCGCCTGTAACGAATTGTGCATTATCATTACCTAGTGTTATACGTGTAAATTGGACACCACCTACACAACGAGAGAATGGTACTCCACTAGCAATATCAGAATTATGTTGTTATGATATTAGAGCTAGAGATACAAATAACAATGTGGTGTGGGAAACAAGTGTATCACCAGGTTCTACAACGTCTTATATTTTTACTTTACCAACAGCATTACAGAAATCAATAAATCGTTTTGAAATAGCTGCGGCAGATACGAATGGTTTATATAGTGAATGGGCTACATTAACACCTACAGACGGTTCTGTGTTAGCGAGTAGTTCGAGTGTTTCAACGAGTAGTTCTAAATCATCATCATCTTCATCATCAAGAAAGTTTATAGCTGCACCAACACAAGGCAGTATACAATAAAAAGGGGCTTAAGCCCCTTTTTTATTTGCATTGGATAAACTTATTAGCTTACAAGACACTACAGCATCTTGGACTACTTGCCAATCCATTATAGCCTTTGCAGGTATTGTTATTTTTAATTCGTGTTCCAGCAATACTGAAAAAGAGGCAAGAGAATCTATTGTACCACACAGTGATTTTATCTGCGTACTATCATCGAATCTACGGTTGCCTACAAACTTACTTAATTCGCTATATACTGTGGCACGAATATCCATAACAAACTCCTGTTGTATGAAAAACTATGTTAGGCTGTCTTCAAACTGATATGCTCATTAACAACATGGATCAGGTCTTGAATAGTATTAACATCATGGAGTTCTTCATCTTGAATTTCAATGTCAAACGCATCTTCCAATTCCATAACCACTTCAACAACGTCTAAACTATCTACACCTAGTGCAGCTAATTCGGTGCCTGGTTTTAGTTCTTCGTGTCTAAGTCCGATATTATCAATCAGAATTTCCAGAATTTTTAAAGTTGCTACATCATCTCCGAATTCAGGACAAATAGTGTTAGTTTGTATCACCTGCATTTTAATTCACTCTCGCTTATTAGTTGGTCAATGTAAATGGTTAATTCTTCAAACTTGTTACAATTCAATACTACGTCCTCAGCGACCGTAACATCAAATCTCTGCTCAATTGTCATCAGCACTTCAAACACTTCTTCTGGGTCGCCCAATTTATTAAGATGTAACCTAGCTTCAGGTGAAATACTTTCAACGTAATCATGCTTAACAAGTATATCGTATAAAGGAACTACGCACGACATTTGTAATTACCTTTCAACAATTTCTATATCGTATTCTAAATCTGATAATGTTGATAGTGCGACATAAACCAGATTATTTTGTCTATCACGTATAACTTCTATGCAATCTAAATTTACATTCTTTGAACTATTATTTCCTGGAATTGATTTACGCACAGAAACAATTTCTGTAACATCTGAACAAACTGCTAAAAAGGCTTGTAGTGAGGTGCTATAAAAATTGTAACTATTTGTTACTACTCCTGTTGTTGGATCCAATGTTGAAGATTGTGGCATTATGATAGAAGACATATCTTACTCTACTTTGGCTGTACCGATTATCGTATTTCCATAATCCAACTGCTGGTAGATAGTCAACAATGTTTCTGGAAAGATGAATGTATCAATACGGTTCAAACAAGATGCGAATGACCCATACTCTTTTAAAATTATCAATGGTTCATCGTCAGACACAATATTTTTGAATTCTTCGTGTGACATTATGTTTGGAACAAAGCAAATAGTTTCCCGTAAATCTACGGTAATATAACGGTGTCCACTATCTTGTGTGATATGTATTCCAAGCGAAGACATTGCAACCATTCGTTTAGCAAAGTCAGATAATTCCGAAGCAGCATGATCCATAATAAGTCCTATTAAACAAAAAGGGCCCAACTAAACCGTCATTCTCCAAACGTAGTGTGCACACTACAATTTGCGAGCTTCTGATTGAAGTCAGACCCTTGATGAGTTCTATTAGCCTAATAGGCAGAACAATTCTTTTTAGCAAAGTGCCCTACTTAAAGGGTTTTCGATTAGTTTGATAATGTTTTTCGGGTGTTGTATAACTTCGGATAGATTTATTGTATCCTATAAACAACACCCTAACTAGAACGAGCATATCTGTAGGCAATATCGGCAATTGTTGAATGTAGTGGACCTTTAATAGAAGGTGCCACAGTGTTACTGAAATATTGGCACAGATACGTCACTCTAGTTTGCACTATATAGGCAAGTTCAAGCAACCATTTAATCAATTTGAATCCTCCGTACCAATATTCATCTTCCAGTATTCTAAATTTTGTTGTGCCTCTTCCAAAGTATCGTAGTAGTCAACGACCTTTTCGATATTGTGGTTAATGATTGTAGTGCCACGCAATCCACTTTTGTCGCTATCATACTCGGTAACATCATACGTTTGTACAATATTGAAACGCAATTTGTGGAAAGCGGTTGGAATGAGTTTGTATAGCAGTTTGTAACCAATTGTCCGCGAGACTCGAATTGAGTATTCTTTGATTCTGTTATTTACATGCTCAACTGCCACGATATTCTCCTAGAATGTTTGAAACATTTTCCACTTTGTGCATAACAAGTACAGGCACACTTAAATGATTTGTGTACGATTTCTTCTCGACTCGACCTTCGTTCGGATCATATAACGTAGTGATACCTGTATTATCAACACACATTAAAATATAGTGTGTACCTGCCATAACATTTAAAGAGGGTACTGTGCAGATATATACTCCACTATATTGTACCAAATGAGGATACAGTATAGGACGACAAATAAATCCATGTTTTGCGAACAGCGCCAACATAATGTCTTCTGATATACCTACACCAAATGTAGGAGCTTCTTCTAGCAATATATCAATTGGTACTTTTGTTACCATAGAAATGCAAGCATGTCCGCAACTATGGCTACAAACTTGTTGAACGAAATCCATAACGAATACCTTGTAGGAGAATTGCGCAGAGGTTGGTACGCAATTCAATTTTCTCTAATTCTGCCACAACACAGTTAGCTTACGCGCTACATCGACCTTTCAACTCATCTACGACAATATAAATAAAGCCTCCGAGAAAACATGAACCTGCAAGGATTTAATCTATATCTGTTTGACACAATGGAACAAACAGATTGTGAGTCTACATTACTGCGGCAGGTACACAATAACTTATCTCACGCGCATCCTATATTTACACTTTTAAGAAAGAGCAATATTACCATCAACTATATTGTCTAGGAGCCTGGAAGCACGATCTCCTGTGAATTTGACACGAGCCGGAATTTCACTCTCTAATTCGAGTAACTTTTCTTTCAATATATCAATAACTTTATCACCTACACGCTCGCGCAAACCTTTAAACTTAGAATCATTCAAATCGTGTTTTATTGATTCAAAATGATAAACACTTACTGCTTTAAATCCACCCGATCTGTACGTTAGGATTAATTCAATAACATTCTGGTGAGTTACAAGAACATGGGCTTGTTGATTTCTTGTAGTAAGTGCTTTTGTGATTTTTGTATAAAACTTATTATGATCCATATTATGCACTCTTTCTTGAAAAGATTGATTTTATTTTAGCAACAAACACAGCATTGATTCGTATACTTACATACGGTGTTGCCCAAAAGCTGTTATCAGTAAACTTACTGTAAGCATCTTGATAAATATTCCAACCAACATGTAATTCTAACAACAATAGTGGAATTTCTTTATACCATATACCGTATTCTTCTTTCTGCGCATCTGTTATTATTGCAAGATAAGTAGGTGCAGGTTTACCTACGTACCATAGAATACTACCAGTGTTTCTAACACCTAGCCAATACCATGCTGTACAAAACCAACCGAACTTATCGTATATAGAACGTACAAATGGTAAAGTTAAATCACCGCACATCAATTCGTCTTTAGTTTCTGCCCATGCTAACCAATCAACATACTTAGCACGTTTTATTCCTAGCAAATCGCTAGGTCGTTTATCAGAAATAGTTTCATTAGATGCAAATGCGATGAAGAATGGTGTAAGAACAATAGCTGGTATTTTCCAAAGAATATCAAGCAATAGAAACAGTGTGATTTTTAAATTCATTCCAACCAACTCCTATATGAGATTCACGAATAAAATTGGTACTAGGTAAAATCAATTCAGTGCCATTTTCCAACATATACTGAACACAAAACTTATCTCTATGTCCTTTTACTACACTTACAGAAGTGACAAGTACGGGATGTTGTACATTTTGTAATATATACATACGTCCAGGCACAGGTAACTCTCTATCTTCTTCCCTAGGGATTGGAATAAATGGATTACTGTCTTTGTACATGTTTTCTATAGTTAGTCGAACAATTACAGGAACAGAAATTTCTAAACTTATGTTTATGTTTGTCCTGGTATAATTAACATAGGTTAATTCGATACTTATACCAGGACCATAATCATTAGGCGATATGGTCAGAACCAACTTATAATCAGAAATAGTTTCTTCTAATGAAAATTTCTTTATAATACGATGTGTAATAAAATCCTGCATTCTATTATGAAGATAATGGTTAATACGAGATTTGGCAACACTAATAGTGCAACCTATGTTATCCTGCAATCTATAATCGTTTAATTCTGCAATTAATGTAGCTATTGCTATAATCGTACCTACAGAAAAATCTGTTCCAGCAACACTATTACCAAATACTACAGGTGATGTACCGTTGTATGGTGCAATACAATTAACCTGATTCTGCATTAAAATATCTCGATACGCCTGAGTTACTGGACCGCATCGAAATCTTTGATTCGCCGTATAGGTTGAAAATTGACTAGCTAGAGAATTCTCCATAACACTATCAATATATTTACGCACAACAATTTGGTTTTCTTTGTCACTTGACGTGTTCACAAAATAGTTTAAAGTAAATGGTGGTATTTTATCATCAACAAAACTATCTGGAAACCACACGTTGTAATTGGTTGGAACTAAAACATATAACATGTCACAAGACCTCTTTAAATGTGGCGAAGACTGCCTTACCACGAGTCTTATTTGCATTCATACTCACGGCGTTCGTGATGCAAACACCACTGAACACGGAACACTTCTGATTATCACGACCATAATCCGCTACAGAATCCCGCAACAGTTTCCAACCGCCACGATTTCTGTATCTTGGTTTAACGTAGGATAATGCTATATAAATAGCGTCAGCATTCAATTCATAAAACTGCACAATACCAACAGGCGTATCTTTATGCAACAACAAGTAAGCCATAGTTTCTGTGCGAAATTCTAATCCGTAATGACGATCAACATAGCCAACTTTTAACAACTCTGCCTGCGCCTCTACAACTAATTGCATGGCACGTAAAGAGTTGGCAGTATTGAGAATTAGTTGGGTAGTAAACATAATTAGTCTCCTGACGCTTCGTCAGAAAGACTCTCATCCACTTCGTAATCAACACCTCGAATACAAAGCTCTTCTTCATTTGTATGTACGATAATACCGTCAGGCCTGCGCAGAACATAAAGTGGAGATTTTTGATTTACTTCAAACACAACACCCATGACTTTAGCCATGAAATGTTCCGCACCTTTCTGCTTTAGTTCGACAATCTCTTCCAAAGCATACTTAGAGGTGAAATGGCCTTGAGGTACTACTTCTTTTGATTCTACAAATACTTCTGTACTCATGTTACACCTCTGTTTTAGGAATTTCTTTACCTGCGGCTGCGAATACATTTGCGCGAAACTCATCACACAGCGCGTTCAATGTTTTTGCATCCAAATCTTTCAAATCAAATGAGGTACCTAATTGTAAGTTATGCACTGTAATACCCTCTTGTCTAGGACGTACAACAGGTGCTTTAACAATTTCTACACGCTTAGGTACTTCAAATGGTTTTAATTCTATGTTGATAGTTATTGACACTATACCTTCTCCTCATCAAGTCTTTCATAAATATAGTAGCAGTACACAAACTGAATTGAATCATCTTCATCATACAGGTACTCATGTTGCGGTGTATGATTGCCAATATAATCTCCCCACTTATGCCAGCGCCAACCACCACTGCTAGATTGCTCGCTTTTATGTACAGGTGTTATTGTGACAACGAATTTGCGATCAGGATCATTTACTAACATGGGACAAAAGTCTAGCAAATTTTGAGCACTATCACAAACACCATAGGCTTCAACATAACAACCGTCACGATTAACTAGGTTTTCAGGATACCGTTCATAATATCCACGTAGAAAATCACTTGAACCGAAATGACCTATTTCATATACGCCAGTTATAACTTCATGTACGTTTTGAGAATTGCCGTTTATACGTGCTATTGTATTTAAAATTGGGTCACCTACTGTGACTCTGTATTCAGGTACTAACATAATGCTACCTATCGCTGTCTGGTACGTGTAAGTCCAGATAACATACCAAAGAAATATGCGTACACCTCACGTTCAGTTTGTACACACGTTAATTGTTGGAATGGTGCAACACCGCCTACCTCAACATACAGTTCATACGACTTTGTACTAACAGCACGACTGAACAATCCGCCACGTGTCGTATGTTTACGTTCAAGTAGTTGCCAATTCTTTTTAGTAGCGAGACGGATTTCCTCTAAATACCCTTGCAGTTCTTGATTCTCTAGTGGAATGTTTTGCTCGTGCTCATGTAAGAATGTTGTAGTTGTCATAATACACCTTAAATGTGAGTAAAACCCGCTACTACCATTTCACCACACGCAGGACAATGATACTGACCAAGAGGTTCGAATATTAGCATTTCAGGATGTTCTGTACAGCTAAAGTCGGAGTTCTTGAAAACTCGAATTAGAATAACCTTTGAGGACATGCGTCTGGCGTGCACATGCAAACCTTTCGTAGATAACAAACTTACAAAATCTTGCAGCAGTTTGTCGTACTGAAACTGTGGAATAGACTCATCATCTTGTTTAAATAGGACATCAAACACTTTTATATCTGATGGAATACCCACGTATTCGACATGGTTCCACGCGAAGTTTGATGCTTTGGTAGGGTCTGGAAGCAGTGTGTGCGAGGACTCTAGTACAACATGCTCAGGCAGAGTAATTCGATCAAATTTGTGCTCAAATATTGTGGTCATGGTGGCGTTACTCAACGATGTTAAATGATACATTAATAGTTTCAACTGCCGCTATAGGGGTTATTGAAACCATAGCTGACCTAGTTTTATGCTGTGTTGGAAAATAATGATAAAATTTAACCACGTCTTCCTGAGAATCTTCACCATAAACAATTTCATGTTCTGTAACAAATAGAGCCAGTTGCTTTAATACTGAGGCTTTACCAGATACGTTATTGAAGGGTACTTTAAACAATTTCAACAAATGGTATAATGCTATTGCATACAGTCGCTTAATATGGTTTGGATACAATTCTTTCCACGTTATTGTTTTTGTGTAAATGTTTGACACTGAGGCTTTTTGAATTTGTTTTTTATCTACACAACCATCTAAATGTTGTTGTATTGCCTTGTGGGTGTCAAAATCATTATCGAATTCATACAAGGCTTTAGCCGCATTTGTTTTTAATGTATCCATAATACCATTAATAGTAAGGGTATCAAATAATGCATAACCAGTTGTAGTCTTAGGACCTAACACAGGTCGTGGTGTATCATACAGAAACATTTCGGCAGCAGTGTGGTCATGATCTGCAATTGGTGTGCGTTTATACGCGAAGTCCCAATTACGTAAAAGCGCTCGCGATAGTGTAGTGCCGAAGGCATCTTCTGGCGCAATACCATAACCATAATGTTTTACCAATGCGAAACGGTAATAAGTGTAGGCTTGGACTTGTGCTATGTGATTGTAGTTCACACTGTCGCCACTATCAACAATGTGGAATGCACGTTTATTCACAATCTCTACAGTAAATGATATGTCTTCATTTAATGTGTCACATACAACCACTTTATCTGTAAGCGTAGATACAGATACGTTATGTAATTCTGAACACGCTTGTAATAACTTTTCTTGTAATTCCAATGCGGTAATCATACTTCCTTAACCTCGATTCTGCGAGCAAGCTCCAATGAATTTCCAGAACTATCAAATTGCAAGGAAGTTCTGTTATCAGAATATCCTAATACTCTATGTGTTCTAGCGCATACCATCTTATTTACAGCTATGTGATTTGCATTCACTATTTCAACTTCTTGTCGAATATCACTGAACGTGCGGCGTCTGCGTCCTTTTAATCTTTCTACAACGTCTGCTTCCATTAAAATATCTCAACTAAAATTTTTAAGCCATTCTTCTTCTGATATTTCTACCCAATTTACAGCAGCACCTTCATCACGACCTATAGGTATAAAACCGATACTACAATTTTCTTCGGCAACTAAACAGTTATTGTACATTGTAGAATTCACTTCACCTACAATTTTAATTTCGCGTCCACCTGTATGGCGATACGCTTTACCTATTTCAAAGCACGGCATGATACTAAGCACCTCATGTGTTACATGCAGTTGTGGCTAACTTGTCCGCTAGTTCATTAAAAACATTACCATTATGCGCGCGAACCCAAAACCATTGTATATCGTGTAGGCTCACATCAAGTTGTTCCCAAAATTCTTTGTTCTTTACAGGTTTTCTATCGACTGTACGCCAACCATTACGTTTCCAGCCAGTTAGCCATTTTGTGATACCATTATACACGTATTGGCTATCAGTATAAATGCTAATAGAAGTACCTGCACGAAAAACACGATTTGCAAATTTAACGGCTTCAATAGCTGCTTGTAATTCCATCTGATTATTTGTGGTATTTGCAACATATCCCGATAAATGCTTTTGCTTCTTACCATCTGTTATAACAACACCCCAACCACCTGGGCCGGGATTACCTTTACACGCACCATCAGTGTATATTTGAATGGGCATATTATTAAACCTCTTATCATGTAGCATATAGAGAAAAAGCGGCTTTCGCCGCTTTTTTATACTGTTACTGGCTTCAAAACACTGTGTGGTGCTAAAGCTGTAACTTGAATTAACTCAACTTGTACAATGCCAGGATTCGGTTGAGAATCTAAAACTGCTTCGATTAAATCCTCGTACTTGGTGTGCAACTGTTCGATTGTCAAAGACGTTGAAACCAATTGATCTTCTTCCTGTACAAGTTTCTCGGTTGTAAAACCTTTCAGTGTTTTAAATTCTTCCGTAGTCGTAATCTTGAATGACAAGCGGAATACATTAATCGGTTGCACGACTGGAATAACTTCGGGTGCAGTAATAGTTGTCGAAGCACCTCGTGACGATTTAGTAGCTTTTGGTGGCATTTTTAAATTCCTGTGAAATTATGTGTGAAAGTGAGTAGTCTTTGCTACATATAGTATTTACACTTTATGCTTTTGCTACTGTACCTGATGCTTTTTGCGCTTCATATTCTGTGGTTAAATATGTCAATAAATCGTCCACATTCAAACCTGTACCTGCTGCTTTTTGTGAGTCACAGTAATCTGTAAGGAATTCATTATCTTCACGTCCACTCCAGATTTTGAAGTAATCGTTTGAACGCTGTCCGTTTGAAGTACGGAAGATGTTCAACAAGTTTTTAGAAACGTAAATTTCATAAACGTCATTAGCAGTTACGCCAAAAGCATCGTACAACGCATGTAATAACGCCCAGTTAGGTTCCGCGTTATTCAAAGTAGTGTGACAGAACTGTTCCAATAAATCTACTACCGGGAATTTAGTAATATCAACTTCTGCATGAACACCGTTAACAGTTTCAGAAGGGCTGAATTGAATCTTCTCATACGCATCGTTTGACGCATACTTACCAATAGGCTCAATAGTGATAGTATTGTCCATTGTTGATAGTTCTTCTGCAACATCGTGTAATACGTCTTCTGTTTCCGCTTCGGTAAATTCGTAACCAACACCTGGAGGTACATCTTCATCACCGAATGCTAATGCTACATAACCAGCCCGTAAAGAGTGCGACAATGCAAAATGGTGAATATCAATTAATTCTAACACAGCTTGTGGAACATTAGTTGGAGTCTTTTTCCACCATTTATAACCAATATGGTCGATAGCTTCGGCAGCTTCTTTCCAACCAGCGCGATAATACTGAATATCACAATTACAACTTGTGCGCCAGGCCTCAGACATTACATCGTTTGCTTTACCTTGTAGCAACAGCATATCGCGCATTTGTTGATAGGTAAAACGAATCTTTGGTGTATAAAAAGCTAATGACATAAAAATACCCTACTATTTTTGTGATTTAATTAACGGAGACTTGCATCTATTGGTTGATTTGCTACTACAATACGAACACCCATGTAATAACAGGAAGCTGGAACATCACCCAATTCAGGAACGCGAGTAAGACCACGAGGTGCAGGTGCTGTACGATCTGCATAATACTTATCAGAGTTTACAACATCTTTGTGGAAAGGAGAATTAATAAAAGCTTTCATTTCGTCCGCTGACAATGTAATCTTTTCGATAGATTGATTGTTTGCTACTGCCGTAAGAATAGCATTACGGACTTGTCCAACAATAGTTGTGTCAAATACTACTTGCATAAAATATACCTATTAGTTGTCTTCAAGTTCTCGGATACTGATAAGCTCTATGCTTGCGTGGCGGGCAATATCTTCTACCTCACCATTGCTATCATAGGTATCATCATAAATAATACGTTCAGGTTGTGCTATTGATAAAAGGCTCATACATGTTGCGCAGGGTCTTGACGTAACATACATTGTGCTACCTTCTAGTCTAATACCTAACTTTGCCGCCATACCAATCGCGTTTTGTTCAGCGTGATTACAAGGACATAAGTGGAGACCTTCACCTGTTTTGCAACCACGTTCTACACGTAAACAAGTTTTTGGATGAGGTGAACCCGCAGCAACCCCATTATAGGCACTCATAACAGGCACTTTGTTTTGAACTACCTGCACACCAACTGCGCGACCAGCTCGACACGTTGTACGACCAGCTGCCCAGAAAGCGCCACGCATAAAATGACGATGCCAACTTTCTCTAGGCCGTTCAAACACAAACCCATAGTGGAACGTAATTACAGGTTGTTGTTCAAACAAGTCATCACTATCAAAATAAATGGATAGTGTATCACGATATTTAATTATCTTAAATTGCTTACGTTCATTCTCAGAAATATCATAAGCCATATTTAAAAAGACTTTTGCCATTTCAAAGAAAGTTTCATCCGAACAAGTTATTGGATAAAGTTGTTCTAACACGTTACGTATAACACTGGCATTATGCTTATCAATAAAAGGCTGAAACTGCTTCATTTGCTTCAAACCGCTATTGATAACATCTGACGGTGTAGGGTCTTGCGCTAACCTTGACATAGTAACTCCGTATACACTTTAAGATAAGATATTATTCTTTTACAGTTATGTTATTTTTGAAGTGCCGCTGAACGAGAATGCGCTACCGCCATCTGAATTAAATTCTGATATAGTATCAGTAGTAGGGTAAGTCCACTGCTTATAATCAACATCTGGAAAAGTATCTAGGCTCCGTGGTTGTGGTGAAGTAGGGTCTGCGGCTGCTTGCTTTTGACTATTGCTACTTCCCATTTTAGCTAAAGTGCCCCAAGATATAGGACCTCTATTCATAGTAATAGCATCAGAGACAGATTCTACAGCATTAGTTGGTGTGATACGTTGCTTACTCACAGCTTTTTCTAACAATGGTGCTACACCAGAGCGACCGAAGCTAAAATTAAATATCTTCGAGAATCCAGTATCGTTTTTAGCACCTGTAATACCATCTACTACCTTACCTTTTACTGCCCACTGACTTACATTAATAGATGGTGATAGACCTACAGATTTACCTATCTTTAACACACCACCGAGCGCTTGTTGAAAACCACTCTGTGTTGCCGTAGAATTAGGGTCACCCGCAATAACTTCGTGATTACCAAAAGCCGCAGATAACTTTGGAATCTTACTCGCAATAGTTTCTACGAGACTACTAGCATCTGTAGGCATACGTGTACCAAAAGTTTTCTGATAAATATTACCACCACCATTCAACAACACTTTCTTAGGATCTTTATATGTATCTACAAATTTCTTAGCATAATCTACTACGGATTTAGGATGTAACAACACATCTTTAGGAGATAATCCAAACGTGGCCGCTGGAAACAAAAAGTTTGTACCAAATTTAGATAGGTGGTCTGCTGCGGATATTTTCTCCGCATTTGCAAGTGAACTTGGAATCTTAGAAGGATCAGAAAAATCTTTTAAGAACACACCACCTTTCAATGGGTCTGTTACAAAACTACCTATATTTATATTACTGCTAGTTGCTGGGGAAACAATACTAGTGTACGGTGTTGTTTTAAGTTCAGATAATGGATCTTTACCTGAATCTAAAGTAAATCTATCTAACACGGGTTTTTCAATAGGGGTATTTAAAGAATTTAAAGTGTCTTGACTTAGACCGTTTAACCCAACACCGTTGAACGCACTATCTCTAGCTTCACCTTGATTCTGTAAAACAGCGTCAATTGAATTATTTGCACTCAATTCTACAACAGACGCTGGTATCTTCTTAACAGTAAAAGAGCGATCTGGATTGAAAGCATCTGGCGATATTGTCATAGCGTCTTTCAATCCACTATCACCTTTGTTCACATCAGCTACTGCCTTAGCTAAATCGTTTTGTGCGACTATAGCTGGACTAGTAGGTGTCAATGAACCTGGTCCACCTAATGGTGTACTAGGTATAGCAGGATTCGTAGCATCGAAATTACCTAAACCATCCATAAGATTGTTTAACTGATCCGCTTCTGGTAATACATCTTCTTTCTTTCTAACAATGGATTGATTAGTTGGTAATGTTGTAGCTTGTGTATTGCCTTGCAACTGAGCTACGCGGTCCGCAGTTAAATCATCGCCCGCATTCGCTTTACCCTTTGCTGCGCCACTAGCGTCTGTACCTGTCTTCGCAGCCGCGCCAGTATACACATAGCTGCGGTAAATATCAAATACTTCACTGTAATTAATACCATTTTTAATGCTGATAGTTTTGCCTGCAATGATATACTTACCATTGTTAGATACACTGTCCACATCCAAAATACCTACGGCATCTTTCTGCACATATTCTATAGTATCAAATTCAGTTAAAGTAGTGAATTGGTTAGTCAATACACGAAGACGTTCGGAGAATAAACCTAATCCTCGAATGTTTTGATAAATTGCTTGCTCATAGTCTTTATGTATATTGCTATGCGGATGCGGTTCTGTACCATGATCGAATCCTACATAGTTTACACGAGCTGGACCTTCTAATTGATCTTTAACTTTAGCGTTTACTGGTAATGCTGGACCAAATGTAGGCGCATCCATACCATCAATTACAGGAGGTGAAGCATCTTCTAATGTATGACCATGTTGCACTTGACCGTAGTTGACCCAATGTGTCATCAGACCACCAGTGCTATTCTCTTTCATTTCACGTAATTGGTAAATTGGAGCTGTTTTGCCGCTAGCATCTGTATTTAGTGCAAATGTAGCAACAGGATCTTTCTTCATTAACGCGAATAAATCCTTATACTTAAATACACCGTCAGTAGTCAACACTTTAGACATACAACTAGTTTCACTGGCGTAGCCGCGCATAACAATATCTTCTGCAAAACTACAACGTGTGGTATTCACGTTCAACCAATTCATGTTGTCATCCGTACCACCTTCTGGACCATCAAACTTCAAATCACTCTTAGCAACCATATTAGCCAATGCTTGGTCAGACGTTGCACGATAACTTTCACAGTAAACACTAGTACACCATTTAGGCGCATCAAATATACAAACAACTTTGATTTGAGGACCATCAGAGTGTATTTCGCGCTTTACGCTCCACACACGAAACGATTTGGGTACCTTTTTATCTAAAATGCCATCACGTACTACAGTTATAGTGATTTTAGTACCTTCAACAAGGTTCATATCACGTTGTAAGTGCCCACCCTGATCCTGCAAAAACATAGTCAGAGTAGGCACGACAATACCCAAGCCACTGTGAATCAGTACCTGTATAATCAAGTTTGGGCTCGGTTGTGATTTTTGATCGTCAATTTCTATTTCACAATAGACAATCTTAGAAACGTGAATAACATTAAGAGACATATTAAATCCTAGTCGTTTTCTGCACGTTATTTAACTTAGCTAGAGCTGAGGTTAATTCATTAACATTAGGTATCATAATACGCATACCAGTTTTTAATTGGAAGTTGTCGGCGATCTTATTGTAAGCCAGTATTGCCCACCATAAATCGGTAGTGTTGTAACAAATATCAGAGATTAGCGCTGCATTGGCTTCAGTCATAGAATCTACAGTGTAATACTGGTAATTATTTACACTGTAGACAGCATCGAAACTACGGTCACGCAATGGATCCATTCCCAACTCATCTACTACAACGTAATCAATTCTCTGGGTCGCACTCATATTATGCACTCGCTAGTTTAGATCGGAAGAAACCGTCAATATCTTTACGTGATACTGTCCAGAATGAAGTGGCACTCACTGTGATTGTAGCATTCATAGGAGCACCTTTCTGACCCATCTGTGTATCAAAATCACAAGATACATCATCAATAACACAAGGGGTCATGGTAAAGAAATCACCGATGCGAATTGTGATTAAATCACCACTACTTTGATCCCATGCAGTATATGCAGTGTTGAGTGTTGGTCCAGGTGCGTGTAAGAATCCAGCAGCATCTTCTGTAGGAGCTACCAACTTCATCATATCACGCATGTTTTTCAAAACATCATTCACTTCGTCTTCTTGTGCGAACAGTACAAATGGAATGGCTATTTTTAACATAGAGCCACCTTCCCATACCGCGCTACTTAAATACTTGTTACGCGATGTGACACCTGTTGCAGCGGTAGCGAACTGACCAGCTGCACTACCAACACGACCAGCCATATCTTGCAAGGGTGCTGCAAATGGATTATCCCAATTTGAAGATAACTGAAACTGATAATTCTTGGGAAGTGGTGTAGTGATATCTATAATACGATTGCCGCCAGTAGTAGCTGTCAACTGTGCGGTATAGGCTCGATGTACACCAGCTGTAACAGCATTCTTTGACGCCTTTGGTGGTGTCGCAGTACCTTGATTAGTCGAAGCCATTATATAATCCCCATATTAAGCAGACCTAAGCCATTATCGTGTGCAGCATGCGGTACGTCATCAATACGAGTAGTGTTGTTTGCTACTGGTACAGGCACAGTGCCTACTTTAATGCCAAGATCAGCTTTGGCTTTATCTGTAGAGCGTACACGTTCAATAGATGTATCTGGTGCGTTGTTTGTAATAACTTGTTTCGTTGGTGAATACGTAGCACGAACAGGTGGTGTTTCATTAACAGCTTTAGCGCTAGATACAACAGGGCCTGGTTGTGATATACTACCCATAGGTGCAGGTACTGAACTACCTTGCGTCACTTGTGGCCTAGCAAGCATCATAGGTGGTGTGCCAGATACTGTCGGGCTCGCAGGTGCTGTGGAGCTTTGTGGTGCATTTGTCGATTGCGGTTGTACTAATAACATGCTAGGATTAAAACTGCCACCAGCTGGTGTTGCACCTGGAGTATTTGTAGTAACATTACTAGCACCACCACCAAACAAGGACTGTAGAAAACTTTGAGTCTCTGGATTGTTATCTTTCAGAATGTTTTTAAATGCAGCCTCAAAAGCTGTTTGAATAGCAGTAGCAAGCACTTCAACATCACGAGGCACATCACCAGATGTTCTCATTGTCTCTGTAGACTTAGCGGCTAAAGCAGAAGTAGTACCATTTACAATAGGCTCTGCTTTCTTTTCAGTGTCTGTCTTTTTATCTGAACCAAAATAATCTAAGGCAGATGCAGCAAGTGCACCGCCAGGTATAAATGGTAACGCACCCATTGCAACATTCTTAGCATTTGTACCTATACTATTATTCTTAGCGCGACCCCATGCACCCCCATCACTCTTAGGATCATTCTCATCACCGAATGCCCATGTTCTAGCACCATGTGTGAGTTTTTCTCCACCATAATAACCAACGGCACCACCGACTAAACCACCTATAGCAGTACCGACAACAGGCACAACTGAACCTATTGCGGCACCTGTAGCTGCACCAGCTGCTGCGCCAGCTGTACCACCACCTAGATCGACTAAACTACCAGTCTTCTGTGCTGTAGTGGCTTTATCATCGTTGACAATATTATACGCATCATACGCAGTCATCGCAGCACCAACAAATGGTAATGCTTTTCCGAAACCCCTACCTACCGATTTAACACCACTACGTATTGCACCTGTTTTAGCTGCACCTTCAGCCGCCATAGGCGTAGCAGATGTTTCTACAGTAGCACGGGGTGCAGACTCTACCGCAGTTGCTCTAGCTTCGGCTTGGGGTTTCACTTCTGTGAATTCCGCATCTACAGCAGCACCGAATGGGGAATTAGCGGCTACCGTAGGTGAAGGTAGACCCATGCGTTCAGGTATGTTTGAAGTTCTAGGAGCTGCTGGGGTAATAGGTGCGCGTACAGATTCAGATGTTAATGGTGAAGTGGATTTACCTATATCAGAAGCAGATATAATTTCAGGAGGTGCAGAACCTAAAGATGAAACAGTGGGCTTCTTACCCATTAAATGATCTGTCATCTTATCGCCATAATAAGCAGCGGCACCGAATGCTGTAGCAGCGACTAGACCATTTCTTACACCGTGTTCTGAACTAGATACATTTGTACCATTTGATGTTACACTCTGCATAGCATCTGTAGATATAGGAACACCTTTAGCTTTCATGGCATCATAAATATCTTTGTTGTCTGTCTTAACAGCAGACTCCGCTGTCATTACACCAGAACGAACAGCTTCTTGTTGTATAGCATTTAAAGGAAAGCCTGTTTCTGGATGTGCAATAAAGCCTTGTGATTCAGAAATCTGTGTACGGAGTTTTCGTAAATCTTCACCAGCTAATGGTGGAAGACCTGATTGTATACGTTGATTTTGGTACTCACGCTCATCTGTAGATATTTTTGAGTTAGTATCAGCATTATCTACGGCTTCTTCACCTTTACCCATTAAATACGATGTACCTGCAGCCGCTGCTGTGCCTAATGCAAGAACAGTACCTAGTTTACCTTTGGCACCATGTTCACCATGCAGAGCATCAGTAACAACAGTTTTTAAACCGGAAGCTTTCTCTGTTATTGCATCTTTGGCACCAGACAACTTACCACCAATCTTACCAAAAATACCTTTTTCTTCTTCCAATGGTGGTGTTTTAGGACGACCGCCATGACCTTCTTCCTCCAAAGCACCGGGTCTAGCTTTTTCTCTTAAGTGTTCTTCTTCCTCTAAAGAACCTGATTTAAACTTGCCTTTACCTCGTATCTTGTCATACACACCTTTAGCTTTCGCCATTAGTGCTGCACCTAACAAAGAATCGACTAAACTACCAATGCTGCCAAACACATCATGTTTAGGATCTTTAGGATTGCCATCAACTGAATGTGTATCTAAACCGTATGGAGTTCTTGCTTGTGTAATAGATTTAGGTGCAGTTTTCTCATCCTTAAGAAGTTTATAAATTTCAGAAGCGCTCTCATTCAACTTAACCATTTTCTGATCTAGTGAGTGAAGCTGACTTACTTGAACAGCATTAAACTTTTTATCTTGGTCTTTCTGTGTAGACAACGATTGAACAACTGCATGATTATCTATGTTAGCATCATGGGCTATTACAGATAACTTATCAGTGATCGCTTTCACAGGAGTAGTTTGCGAAACACTACTAGATTTTACTTCTGCTTTTTTGGCATCGACTGCCACTTCTTTGGCTGTAGATACTTCACCCTTAGCTTTTACCTTACTAGGAAGTTTACCACCAAAGCCTTCATCGTCATTTGCGGAAGATGATACAGGTTTAGTTTCAACAAGTTCATTCTCTACATCAGGCTTATATTTGTTTGCTAATAGCTGTAATGCTTTACCTTCTGCCATACTTATTACCCCGCACTGCTTTGTCGAGTCTGCGTTTTTCCTCATCTTCTTTGCGATCTTTGACTAAACAACTATTATGATAAAGTAATTGTTTAACCAACATGTTTTCATTTGGCTGTAAACCAAATTCAGCAAGTAAGGAGTATTGAATGTCAAGAATGTTTTTATCCGAATTATCTGCAAAGAATGTGGTGAAATTCACATTCTGTCTGTACGTAGTTTTATAGCCACAGTTACGACACCGTAGTGGGAGCATTTCATAAACACCATGATAGTGCTCTTTCGATACACGCATTAACTCAACAAACTGTTCTGTAGATAACACATCTAACGCCACTAACTTTTCTTCCAATGTATTGCCAGCTTTTACCCATCTTGCATACTCGGCCATTTGTGCGTCTTCAGGACATTCTTTGCGTATATCATTTAGCTCTTGCAATGTCCCAACACGAGGAAAGTCCATGAAGCTAGGTAGAGAATCGAAGTCATCCTCTAACGAAGTGATACGCATTGCAGCATTGTTGATAAGTTCGTTTGTTTCCCAACCACAGGTTCCGTATTCCAGTCCCTGATAAGCCATGTCTTCATGTGAAACTCCTGTAACAACACCATCATCACCGCCTATCTTTCGCATAACAGTGTTCGCACAAGTCCAGCGTACAAATGTAGGACTTTCAGGATAACTACTACGTCTAAGCCATGCAAGTAGAAACGTGAAGTCACCATCTGTAAGAACATTAACATCCACGCTAGAGCAAGCATTAACCGCGCGGGTTAGATGGAATATACCACGAGGGGAATTAGCTGTAAGGTGTATAAGAGGTAATTCAGTTAGACGAAAAGGTCTTAAATAGATCTCTCTAAGATCTATATCACGATATGCAAAATAACCTGTAGGCAAATCACCTATGTTTTGATAATTAGGATCGGTTGTAAATCTTTTATCAGTTACCATTACAGGTTGTTGTATAGGTGCATTACACTCGGAAGAACAGGTCGGCTGTGATTTCGAACTTTGAAATGTGTTTTTGATTGCAGCGAGTACAGTTTTTAGCAACATAGCGTTTCACACCATGAGAATGAGTTAAGTTTGCTTTTAATGCGGCTTCGGCTAAGTCCATAGGACTATTTTCGAGTATCGCAAACTTCTCTTCTAAGGTAGTACCTTCACGTATCCAGCGAGCCGCTTCAACTAGGTTCAAACGCTCAGGGTCTTTACGCATTCTATTAGCATCAGAACTAGTTAGCATTCTAGGAAAATCTAAACGCGCATCTAATACGTCTTCTGTTAGGATCTTTAAATCCAAATCAGGTAATGCAATGCCAATAGAGTTATCTGTCTCGCAATATATTGCTTCAACTACTAGAAAGTCCGGATTTTGTAAATCTGATTTTTCTGCATCTGTGGCTGCAATATATTTTTCAGTTAATTCTTTAAGATCTTCTGAGGTGAAAATTCTATTCAAACCAGTTGTTTCTTTCCAAAGTATATTATCACAAATCCATTGAGCAACCAAGTTATCTTTTGAATAACCCACTATTCGCTGATAAGCTAGTAGATAATGGAAGTCGCCATCTGTGAGCTGTCTGGAGTCTATGGAGAGCACTTCCGATAGCGCATCCAACGTGGGTTCCATAGAAGCTAGAGCAACCGCTTTAGATAGCTTTTTTAGCTGTTTTACCCCAAACATGTCCATTTCTATATGACGCATGTTATAGGGTACCATACGACTTGGTAGAACATCTGATCCAAATTTCATAAAATCACCGTTTGTGTTATTTAATGTCTTGATCGTCTACGGAAAAGTTTTGTTGTATCCGTATACGACTGTTATCTGTGTATGTCAAATCGAATTGACCTCTAGCTGCTGGCCATATACCTTTTAACGTAGCTGTAAGTATCGTGTTGTTGCCTTGATCTAACAGCGCTACTGGTACATCACGTTTGTAACTGGCTGGAAGATAGTACAGTCCTGTATCAGGATTGCGAATTGCTTTTCTCCAAGCTTCTAACCATAGTGTAGTAGTTAGATTTTTATCTTCATAGAAAGTAATATCTGTAGCAGTAATATTTTGAAATCCTGGAAAATAAAGATAACTACCTGCTATGAATACTTCTTGTTCTATGTTTGTATTGTAGAACGGTAAGTTGACAGCTTCTACATACTCTCGTGGCAAAGTTATACCGCCAAAAGATGGTAACGCCAGAACTACCCATTTGAATGACAATAGCGGGTCAGGCATTTTATTAACTAAATCAAAGCTAACTAATTCATCCATAGCACACACCAATAAAAAAGGTTACGTAACCGCTAAGCCACGTAACCTTTTGCGCGCGGCTTATTGCCGATGATATTAACGGATACGTTTGTACACGTCAAATTTGAAAGTAGTGGATAGTGTGATAATACCACCACCAGCACCATCAAATGATTCTTCAGGAACTTCAGACACCCAGCAGTTTTTAATCTCATACTGTGCAGCAACAGAACCATCTTGTTGATACATAGTCATGGTACCAGTAACTGCGTAATCTGCTTTGAATGAACCGTGCTGTGTATCTGTAGCACGAATCTTCTCAGCCCAATCTTCAAGCATCTTCGCCATTTCACCTTTAGAGTTCTCAATGATTTCTAAGGTGAAAGAGTTTGAGAAAGTTTTACGTGCGGCATGCATGGTCTTATGACCAAACAATTCCACTTCAACTTCCGCTAATGTAACACCAGGCTTAACCGCAGTCTTACATTGTACGGTCATCTGACGAACACTACCACCACCAGGAATCGAGGCAAAGGTAAAATCGAAGTTGTCATTTAACATTGGATCTTTGACGTTAAGCACGTCATCAAGCGTTGGCTTAGGCATAATCAACTCCGAAAATATTAGTTAGTAGCATTAACAAGACTTTGAGCGAATGTGATCTGACCAGTTTTAGGTATGATTGCATTCAAATGGATACGTTTAGCTGGTAGTACAGGGTCAACATACACATCTAATATCAAATCACCATTAGCAATATTCTCATTAGAATTGTTGCGATCATCACAAATAATTTCGTAACCGTACAGACCACGGCCACGTTTAATAGGTGCTAGAATACTATCACACAATGCTTTCATACTAATGCGCAAGAAAGTATCGTTAGGTTCATACACACCAACTAGTGAACTGTTTGCGATGCTGGTCTTCAACAAAGAAATCAAGCGACGGACGTTGATGTTTGATAATGCTGACGCGAACGATTGTAACGTATCAGCGCCCCAAACAACATAACCTTGTCCAGGCATAGAAATCAATGGGTTGATTTGATTGTCTGCAAATAAATCACGATGACCTTGTTTGTATGCAACACGAAGACCTTGGACACTCAACTGACTACGTGTAATACCGGCAGGTGCGAACCAAGCAGCGGCTACACGATCAGTACGGGCAAACACACCAGCAACATGACCAGAACACGGTATATACAAATTGTTTGCACGATCAGTATCACGTATAAGGATATCTGGAGCATATAAAGCACCATAAGAAGTGCTTACATTCAAAGTATCTCTACGCCAATTAACAGCGGCTTGTGCATCTTGTTGATCTGAAGGTACGTCTAAGATTGCAAAACAATCATCACGTTCCGCAGCAATTTCTAACATACGTTGTTGGACGGTAACATCAGTATAACCGGCATTTATTAACAGGTTAACTGTAAGGTCTTCAACGTCACGGAACACTTCCCACGCATTAGCAATATCCGAAGTGGTAACCGCAGTTCCGTTATCACCTTGTGTTATACCACCACTTGTCAACGCATTTATTAACACCGCTTGTTCATTTACTAAGAAACTTGGGTGTTGACGATTAACAAGGACATGAATACGCTTCGACGTTTCTGTCAGATTTTCGATATTCAGTTGCTTACCGAATCCATCCAATTTATCAAATAGCGTAGCACGATAACTTTCAACTGCAACGGAACTACTACCTTCAAATACGTTCAACACAAAGCCTTGATTGCTTGCGTCGTTTGTATCAGGATAAATAAGTACACGCAAATTGTTGTTCCAATCGCCCGGATTATCTGCGTAAATCCACATAATATCGTTTGTATCAAAAACAATATCAGCGGCACTATTAAGTCCTACTGTGAACGGAACAGTTGTGCTGAAATTGTTGACAGTAGCTACTTTAATGCCACCCAATTTAGCGTTGTTTGCAATCCGTACAACATACAATTGGCTACTGTCTTCTAAGAATGCAGTGGCACAATAGTGCATGTAAGTGAGTGTGGGATCTGATACACCATATTGTGCGTTCAAATCTGTTTTATCTACAACTAAACTCGCTACACCTACGGGACCCTTGTGAGAAGGTCCAACGATAGCACCAATACTGGTCGGAGCTGCTGTAGTTCTTACCGTATCATCGACTTCTCCGGTGTACACGCCGGCGCTTGTACTGGAGCCTGAATTTATAGACATTTAAAGTCTCCTGTTAGTGACTGGTTTAAATTATCGTATTAAATGTGTGTTAGACTGCAACGCACAGCTTCCGAACTCAGGCCACTTATTACAATAGACCCATTAAAACTACCATGAAATACAAACAATCCAGTACACAATATAGTGATAGTCTGTTGTTGAAATGCAGGTGCGGGCGGTACAGGCGGTACTATAGGTGGAGAAGATGGACTTGAGCCTGTAGGTGGTACAACTGTAGCTACACCCTTAACAAGCAGACTAGAACCACTATCTGTTGTTATATCAAGATAAGATGCTTGAATAGTATCAGCATACGCTACATTTAACTTGTTATCTCCGCTTACACTGGCAGCTGACACTAGGTCCAAGGTACCTTCGAATACACCTGTACCTATAACTTTCTCGGTACAGCGGACATATTCAAACTCACCTGTGCGCATATTCGATACGGCAATATCAATATAAATACTACCAGTTAAATCGTAATCGAAAAGAATCACAGGTATTGATGTATCTGGAACTACAGTAGAAGGTAATGTAATTAAACCATTCGTATTTGCGTCACTGCGCACTGTAATTGAACCAGATACAGTAGGTGTAGTCGCAGCTTTAGTATCTGTAACTATAACAGATATAATATCATCTACTGACACACTAAGAACACCATCATTATCCGCATACGTACTAGTGTTAGCAGCAGTTGGAAAAGAAAGTGCAAATATGCCAGGTGACGTTTCTACTAGAGAAACACTTTCCACTTCACCTGTAGTGTTATTAATTATGGTACAAGGATACGTACCGGAACCGGCAAGGTCTACATCTTTAGCTAAAATAGCAATTGGTTTACCTACATAAATAAACTGATTGACCTGCAGATCAGTATCAACGAAAGGACTAAACGTAGTTATTTCTACACTAACATCTTCTTGTTGTCCTGATATGTTTACGTTGTCATGATATATGATGCGCAATACATCCAGGTGCGAACAATTCATAGTACCATCAAAATCTGTACCCTTTGCTGTGTCGTAAACTGTAGGCAAAGTAGCACTGAACGTACCATCGAATTGTTTAATTAATTCTAACTGTTCTGTCTCACCCGTGCGTGTGTTGAAAATAACTACACGCACTGTAGGTGTAAGCAAAGGTAAATCTTTATCTTCTAATCCAATAACAAGACCGTGTCCAGCCGTTATATTGAATACAGTTAATACACCAGTGTAATCAGTAGGTATAACTACAGGTTGGGGTGTCGCATTGACAGGACCAACTTGTGTTAATGTCACTTCAACTGGAAACATTGAACGTAAACAAAATGCTTTATTAACGAGGTCAATTGTTTTGTTCTGAGTTGACGTTACGATGAAATCACCGCTATCTAGCGTATCAGAATCTTGCAGCTTCGCACTACAAGTTTGCCTGAAAACGCTTTGTTTTCCTATTTCATCTACTTGGTACGAGCGAATCTCACTCAATAATGTTGTGCCCATACTTACTCCGTTTTCGTTTGTACGGAAGATGTAACAGTACCGGCATTATTAATCTTCGGTACCATTTTAGAAACACCTGCTTTAGTTTGAATTTTAAACGTAAATGTAATATCATAAGCAGCAGGTTTATCTGTAGCTTCCAATGCCGCAGTAGGGAAGGATATGTCGGGTGAATCGAGATATACGAATACTTGCCAAGGTTCACAGTTCTCAGTAGAACACATAAATGAGAACTTACCCAATGCACTTATGATACCTATTTTCGGTATCAGTACAAACATATCTTGAATATCATTTGTCAGGTAATGGAATTCAATTGATAGGTTTACAGGAAACATATAATTCTTTGCAAGATAAGCATTAGTGAATTCGTCAATACTCATGCTGCTGCTATGGCGACCAATAGCCTTTAAGTTACTCTGGTCTGGAATTATTTGAAAACTATTCAGCTTGAACCAACTATATGGGAAGTTTTCAACATCTTGCCCATTACGTCTTGTGATTTCTGGAGCATCGTGCATCACAAGATACATGTTAGATAAGCCCAAATGCTTCATCATGGTACGCTTGAATCCTTCAATCGTTAAATATAACGCTGAGGATTTATCTTGAACTTTACCAAGCATATCAAATTTGTGTGTAGTATCTAGTGTCATAATGACATCCAAAAATAAAACCCTCATTTGTTTGACCAAAGAGGGATTGTATTATTTAACTCGTATAGGGCCTGCAGATGCGATTATCAAGTGGGAATCTTCTTGTTCGTCAAAGGAAGGTGTAGGTGCATAGGGTTCTTGTACACCAAATGCTTCTTCGTTTTCTGCCAATGCTTCAACTACAACATCACCATCATCGAGCAAACTGCTCTCGGATCTAAATACAGCTTCTACTTCATCCACAATAGCAGATAATTCAGCATTACTGCAAAGACTCTCAATGTAATCGGCTGAGGCTAAAGATGGGGCTAACGTGTTATCACTTTCACCTGCATTTTTATGTGCAGCATTCTTAATAGGCATGCGATTAACGTAATCGACTAGACTATCCAGACCTTCAGTTTCCATAGCAGTAGTAAACAACTTAGCAGCACCATCAAATTGTTTTTCTTTATATGCCATGATAGACAGGAGTATTAAATCTTTAGCATTCATAAAATGTACCTTAAATGAAAAATGGGGCCGAAGCCCCATTTTTATAATCATGCAATACAGTTACCGGGCTTAACCGTACCGTTGATCTTTTAAGACAATTAACACACGAAACGATTTCTATGTTTACGCAGCTAATAAACTTTTAACATTAGGCTGTAACTGTCGAGCTTCTACAATTAAGTTTTTATCTTTACCGTAGAATCTCTCTGCCTTTTGTCTAAGTCTACTTTTTAAACTAGGTACATTATAAGTATCGAGGTCACCATTATCCACATAGTTACGAATAATAACACCACACATTACCATGAAACTACGAATGCGCTTATCATATAACGATAAAGCCTCATGTTGTTTCTTAATACTGTCCGATATCTTACTATTACGCGCTTTCAATGCTTTAGGATTAGAACATATTGCTTTAGATATTAGTTCTCCACGAACAGCACGATCTTCTGTACTTGCGGAGTCCCAATAAGCCTTACTCGATTTGGATAACTTCTTACTAATTCGTTTACGGTCACTGTCGGTCATTGTAGCGAGGTGGTTGAGTTTAGCTTTCGACAATCTTTTGGAACGTCTACGCAATTCAGCTTTAGTAGCATTCTTTTGGGCAGCACTAAACTTTATACGCAAGGCTTCACGTTCTTCGTCGGTTCTAGCGGCAGCAGCTTGAGAGATTCGTTTATACCATACAGATTTTATTTCTTCTGGCATTTCTGCTATAGCTTTACGAATAGCCTTAGCACGTTTATCGACCACTGCTTTTGAATCCTTTCTACCTACTGTACCTTCACCACCATCTGTTAGATTAGTAAGAGGACCTTCACCTTTTCTACCTATGATACGAACAGCTTGAGACTCTAACTTGAATGCACGATCTTCTGTTAGATTTTCAGCTACTTTAACAATTAAATGTCTTTCGCCTGTCTCTTTTAAGATTCGCTTTATTTTGTTAGACTTCCATTTATTGTATCGTGCGGAGGTGTTAGTTGCATCATGATTGAAGCATCTACTGCCACGACCTTTGCCAACATAAAATGGTTCATAGTCAAAATTAAGCTTACCGCTTTTACCGTAAACAAACTTACCTGGTTTTCTTGTATCTAATAAAACATAAACATAGAAATCGTTTCGCATACTAATTGTCCCTACAACAATTAGATAGAAACTCTGTGCTAGTGTCTAGGGTAACACGGCGGGCCAGCCTTGTCACACAGAGTTTCTAAATTTTTCAATGGAACTTTACTTCGCCTGATGTTATAGGCGTTTTCCCTTCGCAACTGAGCGTGCGTTTGCGAGGACGAACGAAAACGGTGAAGTCATATACCAGCCCTTAGTGCTGTTGCCTTGGTTTGCACCAGTGGTAGGAGTAGAACTAATACCACCACGAGTTGAGTATGCTGCATGGTTCTCAGGAGAAGCAACAACATAAATCTCACCAGCGTTCAGAACTTTCTGGTTAGCTTGACGGAAAGCATCAGTGATAATGCTCATACCAACAAGAGTACCCAATTGACCACTCAACACCAAATCATACTTGGTAATTGGATCAAGGAAAGTTGCGAAGTCGTTTGAGCCGATAATATCAGCCCAGTAATCGTTAGAGATAATCGCAGTAGTAACTGGGATGTTCCAACGAGCAACAGCTTGACGCAAGTTACCCAAGTTTTTAGTAGTCAATTCACCAGAAATATATTCAAGGTTGTTTACTACACCAACAGTACGGTCAGCGGCTTTCTTCCACAAACGGTCTTCTGCAACCATGATGCTTTCCAAACCTTGGTTGTAAGCATTTTCAAGCAAATCACCGTTAACTTGTTGCAGGTCAAGGTTCTCAACACGCACGTTAGCAACCAATTCAAACTCGTCAGGAGTAAATACTTTCTGACGAATAGTTTGGTAACCCACGTTAGATGCAGAAGTGGCAACAACTGCTTGTGTGTCATAAGATGGCATCGGAACACGAGGCATCTCACCAGTCTTCAATGTTTGACCTTGACAAATACGACGCAAGAAACCTTCACGGTCTGCTTGTTCGTTGATTTGACGAGCTAAGCCACTACCAAGAGCTTCCCATTGCATTGGGTCGTTCAAAGCTGCTGCCAATACTTCACGGCGTGCAGTTTGTATATCAGCTGGTTGTTGTTGAGCGGATGCTTCAACGATTGAACCAGATGCATAGGCTTGCATCAAGTTACCGATTTGTTTAATCAAATCGTTTTTATCCGACGCGTTAAACTCTCCGGTACGACCGTCAAGAGCACGAGCCATACCCTTACCAAAACGCAAATCTTCAAGCGGTGCACCGGACGCTAATACAAGCTGTGCGTTAGCATATTGATTGTTCATAAAAGGTAATCTCCTTCAAGATTATTAGTCAAATAGTATTAGCGCAACGTAACTACTAATGATGGGTTAGCCGCAGAAGGTGCAGACTCTACGATTACGTTCTTCAAAACAGTACCTGGACCTGAAGTGGTCAAAACACCATTTGGACCAAGAACTGGGTTGAATACACCAGACCAATCAGCAGAAGCATCATAGTAAGAAGTAGCAACATCGCCTTCAACTACCAAACCGATAACACCTTCAGCAGATGAAGACAAACCACCTACAGGAGCATTACCACGGAACATAGTTGCTTCAGCAACTGTCAGCGCGTATTGGAATTGAACAACAACTGCACCACCAGCAACGTCAGAATGGTACGTCAAGTTAAATCCAGAAAGTTGAACTTCACCCGCGTTAGGTGGAGTCGCAACAACATTCAGTTTAACACCGTTAACCTTAACGAGGATTTGACCTGTTTCTGGAATACGCGGTAATACAGTAACGTAAGGACCAGTTACTGGTACAACATCTTCTACCACAAGATTTGCAAACTGTGGAGGAGTATTACGAGACAAACTCAAACCGGCGAAGATTTCACCATCTGCACCTGTAGAAGGAACAACAACAGTAGTGTCACCCTCTTTAACAAATACAGCAGAGATACCTTCATCAACGAAGATAGCACCGGTTTCAACTGGACGGTGTTCTGTACGGAACACGCGGGAATATTTTTGGTCAATCATAGCTTAGCTCCAATAAAGGTTAGCGATTTCTTTTTCCGAGTGTTGACAGAACGGCCGTCAGATCGACGGTCTTTGCAACTGGAACGGGTTCAAATGTAGAACTGGCAACAGCCTGCATTGCAGGTTTAGCTTGTTCCGTTTGTACTGCCTTGCCGATTGGCATAATACCGCTTGATTGCCCTGAAGCGCTCGATACGGCTTCTGTCAATTGATTCTGCACAGAAACATCATAACTCATAATGTCTTTTGCTTTGGCAATCATGTTACGGATGTAATCATCATTACCAGATGCAAATGCAGATAGAACCAGCTTGTCAGAATTTTTAACACCCATTTGCTCCATGGTAGTAACCAATGTAGCTTTAACTGGGTTTGTAACATCTGCGAAGAATGCGTTGTTAATACCGCGAGCAGCAGTAGCTAAGGCAGCTTCAAAGCGCGCAGACAAATCTTCACGGTGTTTATTCAAATCAGCAGATGCTGTGGCAACTTGTGCTTCCACTTGGTCTGCAATATTTGTTTGAACGTAAGTATCAACATCAATAGATGTGGCTATACCTTTAAAGCCAAACTGTGACAATGCAGTTAAAACACCATCAGTTTGCGCAGATGCTAACACTACATTACCAAAAGCTGGTGTAGTGAAAATATCTTTGTGTGCAGTATCAACACTACTAGCAATTGCAACTGGCAAATCACCATGGAATGCAATCCACTTAGCGTGACCATTAACATTACTTGCGTATGTCATAAATAGGTCAGTGTGTTTCAATTCACCAGCAGTGGCAGCAAAAGCTAATAGGTCAGTAGCTACGGCAGTTTGAGGTGCGGCAACTTCTTTAATGACTTCAACAACTTTTTCTACTACGACAGGTGCAACTTCGGTAGAGGCAACAGCAGCAGGCGCAGTAAGTGGGTCAACGGCAGTGGCATCAGGAGTTGCTACTGAAGACGCTACTGCTTTTTTGGCCTTCTTAACTTTCTTATCTGCTTTCAATTTAACTGCTCCACTTGAAACTGATAATGAGTTATCATCGTCCAATTCTGCATCATCTTCCGACTCTTCTTCGGCGTCATCATCTTCGGATTCTTCATCTTCCTCAGATTCTTCATCCTCGTCTTCGTCATCCGATTCTTCGTCATCTACTTCATCGTCTTCTGAATCTTCATCCTCGTCTTCTTCGGATTCTTCATCGTCATCATCAGAGGCTGTAACTTTAGCCGACGCATTTATATCGGTATCATTCTCATCACCGTTTAAATCGTCTTCGCTTAAATCGTCATCATTCAGATCAACTTCGTCGTATTCAACGTCATCATCTTCAGGATCCATTAAACCACTAGAACATGAAGGACAGAACACTGGACGATCTGAACTAGAAACAACATGGTGACCACAAGCATTAGATGCACACACATACATGTGAGCTTTAAACTTGCCTTCAGCACTTGCTTCTACCTTGAATTCTGGCGCTACTTCAACAGCAGTGGCAGATTCGCTGGTATATGGAGAAAATTTGAAGGTACTACCAGTATTAGCAACAACTACGTGGTCACCGCAATCGTATGCGGCTGTAACGGTTTGTTGTTCTAGTAGTTTGCGATACTCTGCTACGGCATCAGCAGCAGTGGCAGCAACAGCAACAATTTCTGTGGTTTTCGCAGTATCTTGGTGAGCAACAGCTTTACTTGCAACATGTGCGTTGATTTGTTCTTCGCTCATATTTGTAAGTTCAGAAGCGCAAGCAGTACAATGCTTCATTAAATCCGCATCATCCGCAATTACGTGAGAGTCGCAGCTGGTACATACAGTGTAGAAAGCGTTAACTTTAACTTCACCAGATGCTGTAGAAACAAACTCCAGCTTTTCAACCACATCTTTTGCTGCTGGTTTAAGATTATTCACACCCGATAAAGGGTTCATTGGAATAATCTCGGAATCTGAACTGCTTAGGATCATAAAACTAGCATCCTCGTCTTGCATAGCAGATACAGATACGCCAGTAGCAACTGATTGGTAACGACGCTCGGCTTCTGCGCGAGTATCACCAGTCACTACGATACCCCGGAGAGTAACGTGTTTCATAGCGTTTCCTATGTTGGTTAATTATGTGGCATGCCACGTGACTAACGCAATAATGTAACAAAATCGCGTATACAATAAATTACAGAAAACAAGAATAATATTCAAAAATAATCAATAATCGTCTTCATCAGAAGATTGAGTTATTTCACCGCATTTTATACATTGTGTATAGTCTTCGTCTAAAGCACGAAAAAACTCACATCCACACGCACACGCATAAACTTCAAAATCAGCAGAATCTGGCGGAGGTACTATCTTAAAAGGTACGGTTCGCATAGTATTGCATGTAGGACATGGTATATCCTGTATCTTACCTTCTTCGATTTCCAGTTCAAACTCATGCAAACACTCTAAACAAGTGAAAGTAGGTGTAATGTTTTTATTTCTGTAGTGAAACATTGGTATCACATTATCTGTCATTTGCCGCCTCTATTAGCTTTTTAATCGAAAATCTAGCTACAACAGGATACGAGTATTGCTGCCCATGTTCCGTGTAATGATAAATATTTGAATTATCTATAAAGCTATTGGAGAATGTATCATTAATTATAGAGTTTCCTTCCGCTATAAATGAATGTGAAACATTTATATAATTAACATCTGTATTTGGAGTACCACATACAACTAAAGAGGCTGAACTATCGGGGTGCTGTCTAATATAAGTGGCAGATGCTGTATGACAATGCGAAAGATTACCGAAATATCCACTCTTTATATCACCTTTAATAGTGTATATCAACTTTCGCATAACATTGGGTAACAATGTAACTACGTTGGCGGATACACTAATCTCCATCACGTAAATCCTCAGGCCACTGCAAAGATAAATCAAAGTGTATAGGATTGTCAGCTAACCAGTTATTGGCAGCTTTAATCTTATCCTCGAAATCTTCAGGTAATTCTTCGATTTTAAACAAAGTAATATGTGGTTGATAGGGTACGAAAGTAGGAACTGCACCTAAACCACGATAATAAGAGTGCGCAGCGATTAGGTCTTCGGATTGAAGTTTAGCTACAACATACGTTTTATCATTATGTCCAACCCAGTGCGTTACTTCAATACATGTAGCACTTAGTACCTTATTACCATAGTACGTGGCAGATTTATCTATAGGTACTTCACTGTACATAACAGTAACGTGTAAATCTTCTCGATCAAGTTCAACTCCAAGTATATCAGTAACATATTCTAACGTGTTTGGAGATATAATGTCGAGATCAGCTTTAACATACAAACCATTAGACCCAGTGTACATAGGTGTAACCGTTGTCTTAACTATGTAAGATACTGGAGCACGTACATCCGCATTAATAGGTATTGTAATCATCATAGCATGGTACCCTCAATACCTATAAGTTTACGTTGTGCAGTACGTTGCTCTAATGCTTCCAAAGCAAGGCCTAAATGAGTAATCGCAGTTATGTTGAACTCGCTAGGGACTATAGTATTCAACATACCAATACGATGTCTTAGTACTGCAATTACGGCTTCATTAGAAATACCGTTAACACTTTCATGTGCAGGACCATTCTGGAAAGCTAAAATTGTATTAACGCCTCCAGGGTTCTTTTCATCGTATATAGCATACGTTTTGGGTCCGTCTTGCATGATAGCGCAAATACCATTTTCATCACGATATATAGTAGGTGCAATTGCATCAATACGAGCATAACCACCATCAGAAGTTAGTTCAATTTCCATTATCTTCTCCTCACATTGTTTTTGTTTGAAATGAATTGTTGACCTGTTCTTGAAAACTGATTGATATCCATAATAATATCGCTGTTTGCAACAACATAGGCTGGATCGACTACAGCGCTTGTCTCAAAGCCTAGAATGCCTTCACAACGACGGAAAACTAACTGACCATCTGGACGCATGTAAGTCTTTCTGCGAACCTGCGTATGGTCACACTGTCGACCACCACCTGGACCTACTCTGTTTCCGCATACGCTACAAGTATATGTTTTAAACCACATACCCATAGAATATGTATTGATAGAACCATTCAAAATACCTGATACTAAAATAGGATCTTTAGTGCGGTCAAAACCTAATAGTTTGACACATTTAAAATGATTACCTACAAATCCAGGCATTGGTTTCAACATAACGTCAAAGATAACACCTTTAGCACGGTCAAGAATTTTATTGTCGTGTTCAACATGCGTAGGTTTTCCTACCCAAGTGCGATATGCCTGAACACCAGCATCTGGATTAAAGCGTAACAATTCCGCAGCACTCGCAGAATCACCATTAGTGTTAGGTAAATCTGAAATAATACTAGGTACAGGTACGAGAATGTAATCAGACAATTTAGGGCTGATTTTGTACACTTCAGCAGCATGTGGTAACCAATCTGCTACGTTTAGAGTGTGCGAACCACTTCCCGTAACTTTATTTGATAACGCAATATCTTTACCTTTACCTACACCGTTCAATTCAGTTGGGGTGCTACCTATACTGAAACTCATTGATAACATCATAGTTAATTCCTCTCAATTATAGAGCATACCCAAGAACGCGCTTCAGGCAAAGTCATTAATGTTGGCGAGTGTAGTTCAAGATTATGTTCTACCTCAGGTTTATCGTTAGTTAAGACAAACGGTTCTTTGATTTTAGGATCAATAGAATCTGCATGTGGAAATTCCATTGGATTAAAGCCTGTAATTACGTAGGCTCTCCAAATCCGGACACTTTGTCTCGCATCAGAATCATCCTCATCTGCGTATATCTCACCAACATGCTGCTTACCTAAAAATACATTCCAACGTGTACGTGCAGCTATTGGAACATCGCGTTCTTCTGGAACACTACGATACGAAATCTTTGACCTTGTTTCACTACTTGTAGATACAAACTTAGTCTTACCTACAGTGTTATGTAATTCATCAACATCTAAGTGAAATAAGTAGTCTGTGTAAGCGTCATATACTCTATCCACATTTTTACGATACGCTTCATCTGGATGTAAATCTTCATCGTCATCATTAGAAGCTGCACCTTGGAAGGTATCCCAATTGTCGTAAATTTCTTTAGCTATATGCAATGCTAGTGGTGCGGCACCCATAGACACTAGTGCAACACCACCTGCAATCATGGCGTATCTTCCAAGAATACTCATTGCAACGATAAGATTACTGCGACCACCTTTTTCTACTTTCTCTCCGTTGAATATCTTACCAACTGCTTCCATATCACGAACAAAGAAATTAGGACGCTTCTTAGACTTTTTGTCTTTCTTTTTACCGTTCTTCGGTTTCTTCTTATCTTCTTTTGCTGCCGCGGTATCATCCTCTTCATCTTCGTCTAAAAGGTCTTCAACCTTCTTCTTTTCAGCCCGAGTATGCTTGGATTTCTTAGCAATGTCTTCTATTTCAGGGTCTTCATTTTTAGCATTCTTGTTGACAGCTTCACGCTTCTCATCAGGAGTAATATCTTTAGCATCTAGGCGATCATTCTCCAACTTGTCTTCAAATGAGGCAAGAACAGCAGCTTTCTCCTTCTGCATATTTGTAGAAGCGGCTTGTACGTCTTTAGTAGTAAGCTCTTTGCAAGCTTTAACAGATTCTGGATTAATGGCATGTTTAAAATCTTGGTGAGCTTCATCCCGAGTTTTATTAACAATTGCTAGTTCTGCGGCTTTCAATTTCTCCAACTTTGGTGATGTTGGAACTCTATTGATAGACGCTTCACGCTTTGCAGCTAATATAGGGTTTATCTTTTTAACAAGAATATGCTTCTTGCCAACAAATTTTCTATCCACATCAGGATAACGCTTATCGTATACCTTCTGGTCACGCTTACCTAGCTTATCGTAACTCTGACGACTTATCTTGCGAGTAAAAACAGAAGGAGCTTTAGCCTGTCCAGACTGTTTAACCTTTACAGGTCCTTTAGTTTGAACGTGCGAATCCTTAGAAACTGGACGCTTGTGTTTTAAAAGAAAGCGGTTTCTGGAATTAGGGTATTGTTGTATATAAAGTTTTTGTTTTGCTCGACTGAGCTGTAGAAAACGCTCAGAACCCATTCTAGGTAACTTCTTCTTTTGAATGGGTTCTGCATGACGTTTATTAGAGGGTTTGCTAAGACTCAATGAAATAAGCATGCCAATCACCGTATAATGATATTGGCATAAATTATTGTTTCTAAGCAGTTGTGGTGATAGGAATTTTGCGGATAATCAACATATCATTAACAATTGCAGGGTTACTGGGCTCTATTTGAAACGCAGAATCAATAAAAAATACTGCTAAATCATACTGACCAGTAGCTTGATAACAAACTGCGAGCATGTGTTGGCACCAACCACGGTAGTACATTTCATTACAAATAACAGAGTGTGTAGGCTTTGTAGTAATCATCAACATTTGACGTACACAGGATATACAATCATGGTATTGTTGATTTCTAAACAAGAACGATGCAAATGGTGCCCAACTCTCACGAACATCTGGAGCAGACCATGCACCATACTTATAAGCTATGTAGGCATCTTGATAATTGTTTAACGCCTCATAACACTGTGCAATGAACTGATAAGCTTCTGACACATGGTAGTTACTCTCTTCCAGTTCCGTGGCCTTTGTAAGGTAGGTAATAGCTTCGGAGTGGCGACCAACTATCAATAGTTCACGACCCAAATAGCGGTGCGCTCTACCATCAGCTTCGTTAGACACAGCAGCATACAGCATAGGCAGATAATCGCGTTCTTTCTCCAAATCTGGCAAGTGGTACACTTTAATATCTGTGCTAATGATGTAAGGATTAGTCACATCAGAAGTTAATATTTCATGTATAGGATATTTCCACGAAAACACACGATTATGTACTGCAAGTCTATCGTAAGTAATATTAGGCTCACCGTTAACAGTATCAAATATCATACGTATGTTGACACCGTCTGGTCTGCGCAGCAAAGCAGCTTGCAGTTTATCGTACCAACCTTCTTCCATTACTTCATCTAAATCTAAAAACAAGGCATAATCGCATGCGGTTTCTTGCATAGCGTTTTTGAATGCAATGTTTCTAGCAACATCGAATCTGAATGGTTGAATGGATGCCTCACCTACTAATGTACGCTCACATGAAAGCAATTTATCTATCGTACTATCATCGGAACCTGTATCGAGAACATACACTGCATCTGCCTCTTTAATAGAATTGTACCAACGGTATACATGCTTGGCTTCATTCTTGGCAATTGCATAAACAACTATCTTAGGCATTACGATTCACCAGTTTCAGATGATGAATTAAAATCAATAGTACTATCACACGGTTCTTCCGTAGAACTTAGTTTGTGTGACACCACCATATCTTGAGCTACAGCCAATGGCAGTATTTCTACTTTCATTGTAAGAACTGCGGTAGAACTGTAATCAAATGCTGGCAGTTGAATTGACTTTATCTGCATAGCATTCAAACCAGCAACATCTATTTCAAAGTTACATAATGCACTTGGACTATTAGGCACTTGTGTGATCTTAACTGCCTCAGAATCTAACGTAAATGCAGTAGCCGTTACCTGTATAGGTGTACCTTCGAGCAATACAGATATAACACCAGAAATTTGATCTTCTGTAAGGTTTAATTCTCTAAGACGTTTGTATAGCATGATTTTCTCCTAATATTTAATTTGGACGATTACTTACACGTATTTTACCATTTTTGTAACTGACGTACCTAACACCTTGATCTAAACTTGTACTAACAGGAAACAAGTCTGCCAATAAACATAACACAGTGTATAAGACTTTTAAGAAAAAGAATATTAGAAATGCGAAGCTGAATATGTGAAACCACATTTTATCACCGTTCGAAATGTTTATTAGTAGTTATATCTATTTTGAAGTGTTGTAGCATAAAGGTAGCCGCAGATCGCTCCGAAGCAACTTGTTTACCATTAGAATCAATATAACCGCTAACAGTCATTGCATCATAACAAGATCGCGCATGTGCAATATACCAATCATAGGCAAAGTCTTCGTTGATTTGTAATGACTGCCGTAGTATCTCAAAAGAATTACGGTTATAGTGTTTGTCCATTATAGCACCACTTTATCCCAATCAACATACGGTCTTGGTTTAGGCTCTAACGCAGTACCTGCAGGGTATATTAGAGGGCAACCATAAGCGGCATCATCAATATACACTTGAGCATACGCTTTAGGTGATTCTGTCCATCCAGCTTGTGTGGGGTTCTGATTGATACCATATAACTCGATACCATTATCTCGTAAATAGTTGACAGCTTGTGAAAGCATATCACCATCTGGCCCACCATCACTGCGCATAGTCCAAAGAATAATCTTGTAGCCTTTTGACATGAAACTACGAAGTTTATCTAAAGCGCCGGGTACAGGTTCACCGAGATTCGGATAACGGTGAGTGACAATAGTACCATCGAAATCAACTGCAACCAACATATAAATGTCCCTTAGTGCTCTAGCAACACTGGAAGATGAAAGATCAATTTGTATTTCCATAATAATCTACTAATTGAAGATTTGTGGGAATAAATGTGCGAATGGATTATGGTAAGGTACAAACAATCCACGTAATATTTGACTGCCGTCCTCACCACGAGAATATATTTCTGTCTTACCTAACTCAACTAATTCTAAATAGCGCGGCATGTGCATAGAACTTTGATACGTTGTACGCAACACAGACGCTATAGCTGTTATCGAACACTCTGACATGGGCATATCAACCAACGCCTGTTGTAATTCATCAAATTGTTGTGTGCGGTGTAACTTACGCAATGCAGAAATGATTGGGAGCAATTCCACGGCAGTTTCTGCTTGTAAATCAAATTGCTTCCAAAACATAATAACCTCAAATTAATTTGCCGAAACTTAATACTATCCTACAACCTTTTTCGATAGGTGTAACATGGTGATAACTAGTGTCTGCGCGAAAGAAATAGAATCGCTCTCGCCATTGCCAAAGCATCTTAGGACACACAAACTTACCGCCAACATAGGCTTTCCACAATTCGATATTGAATCTATACATAGCCTGACCATTTGAAGGGTCTTTATGCTTTGGTATATAACTACCTTCTTTGTAGTAAAACAAATAGCAGTCGAATCCAAATCGTTTAGAAAAGGCTAGTGTGAATATACGATAACCAGTATCGTGAACATCATTACCCCATCTAAATAGTTTTAGGGTAGGTTTAATCAATCGGCGTTTATTAATCTATGTCATGGCAGTTCTCGTCATCTTGGTGTGTTTTAACAGATAAGACTTTTACGCCCTCTGATTCTTGTAAATCAACTAACTTGCACGTAACACCAGTTTGTGTGACAACTACACCACCCGTAATGTGTACGTTGGAGAAGGCTTCTTGTAAGTGTTCAATATCTGCTTTAGTGGGTAAATATGTATCATCACCTACGATAACATGCAATATGGTACGTTTTGCAAACTTTAGCTTATCAGCAACATCGCCAGACAACGATGGACCGTTGTCTTCCATAGTAACAGATACAGTAGGTTCTATAGTATGTCTAATATCCCAAGTACCATTACCAGCATAACCTTTTTTAAGTACAGCTGGATTAAAAGAAATCTCAAGCATACCATCGTCACGTTTAACTAATTGAATGCTCTTAGCAGCTATGGTGCGCACTTCTTTCTGTACAAGGTCATCAACAATCGCGGATAGAACACGATCAGCACTATCCAAATCTTTACAAGTGCGAATGTACGGAATATATTCGATAGGCTCTGCTAATTCTTCACCTTCTTCCATAAGACAGAATCTAATATTCTTAGCTTTCAACAAAATACCTAGCGCGAAGTCTAGGTTGTGTTCTACAATTGCACTCATTACTATTCACCGAATTGTTTTAATAAGTTTGGCTCTACGCCAGGGAATCGAACCCTGCTGAGTCGGTTTTAGAGGCCGGTCAGGCTACCTGCGCATAGAATAATTATAAAGCGGTTAAAAACACCTTGTTTGCAGAACCTTGTGAAGTACCTGATATTAAGGTCTTACCAGATGCCGAAATACTGTTAGTAGAGCCAAAGTATTTAGCATAGAAAGTACCGTGCGTTGCTGATAATATTGTAGGTGCCGCTATTATCTTATTTACAGTAATTGGGAAATTAGGAGGAGACGCAGTTGTATCCCACACGTATTCTTTAATCACACCAGAATAATAAGCTGCTGGCCAAGCATAACCGCCAGTATCCGTGTATGTTGTAGTAGATAATGTTCTATAACTTTTTGAACCATCTTTGTTTAAACCAACAGCTTCAATGTATGCTAAATAAGGACTACCGTCATACGATGGAAACGATGGGAAGTTTAAACTTCCATTTGATGTTCTATCCCAGTTTATTTTCGTATACAACCCGGTACCTGGTTGGCCTATAGTAGCTGCTACACGTAATCCATTTTCTGATAATGAATGTACTCTAGTGGGGTTCGCATACGAGCCCGAAACAGTAAAACTGCCAGATGTGGTTGAATAGGTTTGTTGCGTCCAGTTAACTAGACCGTTGTACTTCCAAATAGATACCTGTGATTTCCAGTTAGTGGATTGTAGTACCTGTTGCCATTGCAGTGTTATAGCAATCGTGTAACAGTCTGGAGTAGTTGCTACGTTAAATATTGCACGACCTCCATTAATAGCTGGAGATTCCCCATTTGCTACAGGTACTATCTTTTGCGCTAAGTTCCAAACATCACCAGCACCTCGCATGTAAACATATACGGCACCCATTGTAGTAGATGTGGTGTTTGATGCTGTGCCTGTACTCTCATCGAAAGCATTGTTGAAAACAATTATATTACCATAAGTGTTTAGACGGCAAAAATTAATACTGTTTCTAGTGCCCGCAGATGTGGTTATAGCTACACTGAATGTGAATACGTTATTTACCCGTAAATACACAAGAACATAAGATTTATTAGAACCCGTTCTTGCTGCTAAGATAGTAAGAGTGTTACCATCACTAGACAGAGACAGTGGATTCATATTAAATCCAGAAGCGTCCGCAGAGTTTATAAATCTGTACGGTGTTGCTTCTACAGGAGGTAAAATAACTTGACTAACTGTCCACGTGTTATTACCATTGATAACATGATGCACACCGTTATTGTCATTTAATGTAGTGAATCCCACTGGATTCATATCTGTATTGGTGTATACAACTATAGCACCATTACCATTTGTAGTATATGATTGTATTGCAAGGGTGTTACGTTGCTCTGAAATCGCATACGCACTACCGAATGATCCTGGAGAACTTAACCCGTACGAAGATAGAGTTGGATCAGTAGGTAAGGCAAATTCTACACCGTATGTGACACCCTGTGGGATAAATCCAGAATATCCAGTTTTAAATAACAACATTCGCTATACTCCGAAAAGTTTTATATCTTGAATTTCTTACGGAAACTCTCAATAGTCATTACAGGGATATTTGCAGCCTCAGCTGCTTCTGTTTTGTTGTTACTATTGCCAAGTTTTGTGATTACGTGCGTAGCTGTTTTAACACTACTAGCTTCTGCACCGCCATTTTTCTTAACGTCCTCTACTAACTGCGCGTCACGAACCCCAGTCAGTAATATTTTAACTCCGCTGAGTTTTGTACTGATGGGTTTCTCTTTCTTAGGTTCAGGTACTATAACAATCCCTAAATGCGCAACGAACTCGACAAACTTAGGCAAACGCTCTGCAATTGTTTTAGCTGTATCTGCAATGCCGTGTACTTTGCGAATACGATCTTCCAATGAGTGTGCATCTTCAATTGTAGCCAAAGTCATAATGTTGGGTATTGCTGTGATAACATCTTGTAGTTTACTGCTGCCAACTTTATCGCCAAATATATTACTAGCATAGCCTAGCGTAGCGAACCTAGCATTGGTCTTAACTACTTTAAGATTATCGACTACGTTCTTGGCACTAGTTTGTTGAAAGCCATCTAACGCTATAAGATCGGACATTGTTACACGCAGTATTTTACGGATAGTATTGAAGCCATTATCGTATAACTTAGCTACAGTACCTTCACGCAGACCATCCACGTCTAATACGTTGAAGAAATGCACAATACGTTTCTTTTTAATATCTTTTGAATCCTTAGATACCATGGCATGTACACCACCTTCACCTATTACGAATGGAACACTAGGTGTAGATGCTTTTCTAGCAGGCTTAATTACTTGCAGAATATATGGTATTACATCACCGCTACGAACAACACGTATAACACTACCCACATTAATAGGTAGTACAGGCAACTTGATTTTCCTTTTAGCGGCTGCTGCTTCATCTTTAGTGGTGTATCCGTGTTGCATATAAAAATAATTGTGACCTGCAAAGTGTTTAACTTCAACACCACCTAAGTCAACTGGATCTACTATGATACGTGGAATTAAACGATTGTGTCGAGATTCGTTCCACTCAATTGCTTTAACAACTACATCTTTTGCAGCATCCAATGAATTGACTTTGAATGCTCTGGAGTGTTTAGGATTAGATGCTGCTGCTTTATATGGGGTGTCATGTTCTACGATAATACCATCAATCTCATAATAAGAAGTGGCTTTGTACTTATCCAACAACTGAAGCAATGAGGCTTCATTAACTTTCGACACAATAGAGTGACGAACAACAGTAAATCCCAATCGCTTTAGAATAGACAGTTGTTTTGATTTACTCTGTCCAGCACCCTTACCCCGAAGAATCTCATAACAGGTAACATCGAAGTCTGCTACAGCTTTACTTGGAGCATTACGTGTAAGCAATCCACCACCCATGTTGCGAGCAGTCTTGTACTTACCAGTTCCATTTGCCTTCGAGTGTTTTGCATGAAACGATTTCTTTTTAATTAGAAATTCTGCGCGTAAGATAAATTCATTATTTATAGGTATGTTTTTAGGAATGTTTAAAGCTGGAATTACACCACTCACATCATTGCCTTTAGTACCATCACCACGAGTATAGCACTTACTAGGTACACCGTTTTGATACACCACTTCTAGGGATATACCATCTAGCTTATCACTGATTACATAAGAACCGGCTGTCAAGAATTTTGACATATCTTGACCTGGCTTTATTTTATCTTGACTTGCCATTGGAATAGGTAACTTAACTTCTACTACACCATTTCTAGGCTTCTTGCTAGCAGGTGCACCTATTTTACTCGCATAAACACTATCAGGAAATGTTTCAAGAATCCAATCTTTGAAAATATCGTACACATCATTAGAAACAGGTGACTTATTTTTAGTGTGGTACTGAATATCCAGTTTCTTGGCTACAGCAATAGCATCCCGCTTTGTAATGTGCAAATGTTCAATAAACTTTGAACCATATTTCTTGATATACCGTGAAATGATCTTAACATCTTCTTCCACGCTTGCTGTAGCCATAAACTGTAACATTATTTCACCAATGATATTGATTTGAATGTAGCGAATTCTGCCTGTGTTTGCAGCTTCGCCAATTTATCGGTAGGGTACGTCTTATCCATTATTTCTGCAACCTTTTCAAACTCACGCATAGTGAAAGCAACAGGTAAACGTATACGATAGAACTCATCATCTTCTGAGTCCACTTCATATAAGAAATACTCCATGAGATTATCATTGCGTTCAAACTCGTGCGCATCGACTACAACGAATTCACGCTTACCTGCTTTAAATATGGTACCGGGCTGCAATTGATCTGCAACTTCGTTCTCCAAATCTTCGACAGCGTGTTTAGGTAAATTTTCGTCTTCGTCATCGTCCTGTTTAAACTTAACAGGTTTCTCATGTTGCTTAGCATCTTGTTCAAGGTCAATAGGTGTATCCATTTCCTTTTGGATGTCTGCGGGTCTACCGTCACTATGATTTTCTGTATCATCATAGCCTATATTCTCATCCCAGTCTTCCAAGTCGGGAATCTTCGTTATTACGTTATTTACAACATTTTTGATTCTGTTCGCTGTATTTAAACGTCGGCGATCTCCATGCAGTTTAGCTACATCGGACACCTCTTTAATGTCGTATTTAGGTACAATAACATCTTCTAATGCTCGTGGTATTATAGGCGTAGCACTAGTATCACGAGGTCTGCGTACAATGATACTATTTTTACTCGCACGATCTTGTTTTTTCAATACTTTACCTGTAGGCAAATCTACAATACCTTTACGTTGTTGGGTTAGAGGTAGGCAACGTGAATTATTTTTAATGTGGTCGTACATTTCATGCGAAATCATTACACGCTTATCGTCATCGTGAATGACATAACCACCTATGGATGGATTCACGTAACGTAAACCTACAATATCACCAGTATGTAAAACAGTTTTCGTCTTACCTGCACGTTTAGATTCAACGTGTATAGTAGGTTTATTTACTTTACGCCACTGATAATTCTCATAATCCAATTCACTTGCTTCAATAACTTTGTGTTCTGGTTTAAAATAATCGTCAGTGCGTAGTCTTGTGGCTTTTAGTTTAGGAGCAGTATCTACTTTACGCGCGCGAACATAACCAGCATCTAGTTCCACCTGTGGTATGGCACCACGATAGGGTTTAGCGTGTTCCATGATAGCATTATGTACTTTTTCAGGAAATCGAAACGTGATATGAAGTGCATCTGCTTTGATTAATTGAAAACCTTTTCTATTACCTTTAATGCCGAACAAGTCACCCTTATTAAGAATCAGCTTGTGTTTAGCATTGTACATATTGTTGGGTTTAAATGGGACTTGGCGTGTAAAAACGAGCCACGAAAATGAAGACGTATCAAGATCGAGCAGTCCAGCTTCTGCTAAAAACATATTAACCACCTTTTATATAACCAGCAACAATCGGATTAGCACCGCCAAGCATGTTAGCTGTGTATACAAAGCCGCCACCTTCCCAAAGAATAGGAATTGAAATATTCAATTTTGTACTCGGAGAAGTAAATCTAAATGCTAGTGTATTACCATTTACTAATGATGCTGTTTGTGCAGACACACTGCCATTTTTCAACAACGTAGAACTGTATATATTTGGTATTGTGATAGTAGCAGGACCATCCGCAATACCCGCAACAGTTACAGAAGTTGTAGTAGTGACCGTGTTTATTGCAGGTACAGAACTACTATACGTTACGTTATCTGGAGCATTATCTTTTACGCTAAGCATACTAGGAGCATCTTCATAAAAACGGCTCGTGTATACAATAGAACTGCTACTATCTTTTGTCATACCAACAAGAAGTCTAGCAGTATCACTTGCTGTATATGCACCAAGAACTGTAGGACTTGTCAAAGCATACTTACCGAATGTACCGTTGTTAATACTACCAACACACAAATAACTAGGTGTGACTACCACATGTGTAGGGTTTTGTAATACTGTTTGATTTACGACAGCGTTAGTAATCAAATCAATTATGCTTACGTTATCTGAACCTGCATTGGCAACGTACACATTGGTGTTAGACATGCAGATAGCCCAAGGATCAGTACCGACAGTTATGTACACAGGAGCTGTCACACTATCGTAAAACACTTTAGCTACTTGATTAGTTCCTAAACAAGTTACCCAAGCATTGTTGCCACTGTCTACAGCTATTTGGTGTGGCTTAGTGCCTGCAGGCAAATCGAAATAGAATAGTCTTGATAGAGTTGTACCGTTAACGTACTTCCAATATTCAACTCTGTCAGCATCGTGACATGCTACCCAGAAACCATAGTCACCAGCAGTAGGTGTAGAAGTACCACATACACCATAAGGACCTGCACCCGTATGTGCAGTCGCTAGTAAAGAGTGAGTAGCCCCATCATAAACATAAACAGCATTATCTACAGGTGATGATACCAATGTGTTCGCAAATGTATTGTTTGCTGGAGAGGCTGTTGGTGTATAGCTGACGCAATATGGATGATTAATAGTCCAGTAATCAACAGCTAGTCCAGTAGCTGGACTGATACGATGCACTTTATTATCAACATAGTCAGCTAAAAACAAGTAAGGTAAACCATCATTAGTAGGTCCACCTGTAGTTGGTGTAATATTTGTAGTCACGGTACCATTGGTAGACAGTGTTGTCGCTTTTAATCTATTGTTGGGAGACACTTCTGTATACCCAGCAAAGTTTGAAAAAGGATTATCTGTAGTTGCCGCTGTGTATAATGCTAGTGTAGGATCTTGTACAGTTATAGCACCAAACACAGTCATCGCAAGATTTGCAAATAGAACAGGTGCGAACACAGGCGTACTGTATGCGTTCGGCATAGTACCAGTAACAGCTAATGTATCACCACTACTAACTGTGGTAGTTGTACCTACTGTAGAACCATTCTTTAAAAAGGTTGCACCGGATAATGTAACTGTACCTGTAAACGATACTGCGGTGTTAGGAGGTATGCTTAATAACGTAATGGCGTCAGACGTTACTACTGTACCTTTAGCCACATTGTATTTGGGCTGTATTTGAGGAATGCTCATACGTTATCCCTTATTCTAATGGTAACCACGATACCGAAACAGAAGGTGTTACAGAACTAGCACCAGTATTTGTTATACGCCAATATGTGGTAACGATAGGTGTAGCTTCCAGATTACACAGAATACCATAACGTCTACCAAAACTAATTGAGTTATCTTGTAACTTACTGCTACCATCATCAGTCAAATGACCAGTGTAGGAAATAAAGGTGTATGGATTCGCATCGTTACGTGCAACTGTACTAAATGCTTCGATCTTCAAACTAGGATCACTAACAGTTAAAGTTTGAATAATGCTAGTTAAGCCAGTATCTATAGTGAAATCTAACGTACCATTAGCTGCAATTGCAGAAGCAGCCGTATATGTAATGCTATTACGCACAGGAGTTGTTATAACAGGTACCCACGTAGTCAAAGCACCTACGTTGACAGTGAACGTGAGTCCTGTATCTTGACAATACACCAGCATGCCGGCTTTACGTGCAGATACTGGAATAGCGTCACGCGCTGCGGTTGTAGCAACACAACGATAACCACCACGTAAATAAATATCTTCCATTAGAAATGGAATAGCTGAGGATGACGGTACAACAAACGAAGTAAAGATGAGAGGCATTTTAAGGACTCCGAAGGAATGTATGTTAAATTATTTGGCAAAGCACATCTAAGTCCAGTTGCTGTAACGCTGTGAAGGTAGTTGTATTATCAATTATAGTTTTTGCATTAAACTCCATGTCGAAACATTTTTGAACATGTGTAGAGTAGAGTACGTTTAATGCAGTCAATTCAGTCAATGTGAAGGTCACCCACAAATTTGAATTAAATTTCCAATTTAAAGTAGCTGCTCCAGAAGATTGCATACCATTCAATTCAGCCGCAATTGATTTACGTGTAGTGCGATCAGAGGGTAATACAGTATTGTTGAAAGTAACTCCACCGACTTCTATATCATAACGGCGATTTGCTACAGTATTTTTTAAAATAGCTTGCACATCAGGTACACTTCTATTTGTTATTTCGAGAGAACCATCTATGCGTTGTGTGTATGTAAAGAAGTTTAGATCGGGTATTACAGGATCAGGTACTTCTGTAATACCGTATTGTGTTCGAGAATCAGCATCTAAAAAGAAGTTGGCTGGAAATTGAATATCATCGAAAACATGTGAAACATTTATATCGAACAACTCACCATTGCGTAAAAACATATAATCACCATGAGAAATAGGATCGCAAGATATATTTAACCCCACGCAGAGAAACCTGATGGTGGTGTATATAACAATTGACTTACATCGAAAAATGCATTCCAAACATTGTTAGATTGGACTGCACTATCAGACCGTGCGCAAATACCGTAAGAACCACCAGCGGTCATTGCACCGGTAGGTGTGGTACCTGTAGCAGGATTACCGCTGTTTATATAATTAGGCACATTAAATGGATCCATGAACCAAATTTTCTTATTATCTAAGTCAACGGCTACACCATAACGTGTATTAGAGGCGTGAGCTATTGAAAAATGTGTAGAGCTACCATCTCCGTAATAATCACCAGCAGATCTCATTAGATACTGCCCAACATTCAAATACGATGTTGACATATTAGAGGTTGTTATGGCTACACCCCAAAATATGTCATTACCATTAGAGTAGTTTATCGTTATCTCGAAATACCATTTACCTGTACTATGTTTTGTTACAGAAAATGCACCGGCATAAGAACCAGTAGCGTTTTCTGATATAGTTCTATTCCCATTAGAGTAAGTCATTCCAAATTGCGATGTTGTATCCCAAGCACCAAGACTAGCTACAACAGGTTGAGGGGCTAATAGTAATGAGTTTGCACCACCTGGATTCATATTAAGTACCTTTCAACAAATTGCATACAATACGACCAGTAGTATCAACTTGATACACTAGCATATCAATAGCGCTCGCAGTAGTGGTTAAAGCAGGTGCAGTACCACCAGCAAATCTCCAAGCAGTAGAGTACGCTAAAGTACGGCTACCTGTACTGTCTTGTGCTATAGTAATACATCCACTTTGACCTACTACAATATTTGTAGGTGTAGCTAAAGTGGCGTTGCCTGTTAGAGTTACAGTAAAGTGGTTAGCTACACTAAAGTCTGGAGTAATAGTAGTAGCATACGTCAATGTAGTTTTATTACCACGAGTTGCAGCATTAAATTGGCTATTGCCGGCTACAGTTAAGTTGCCTGTTAGCGCTGTATTGATACCAGTTATCTGAAGAGGTATTTGGTTAGATGCGTTCCACAAGCCTACAGATGTACTATCTGAGTATAAACCGCCTTGCAACGCACCGGAACTATCATACATTCCAATACGAGCTGCACCAGTCGCACCAGATTTAAGATTTACTGATGTACCTGTAGCTGTTAAGAAACCTGTAGCTGTTATATTTACGTTTCCTTGTACTGTTAATGCACCTGTTAACGTACCACCTGATAGTGGTAAATAAGAACCACCAGATCCAGCCAACTGTGTTGTTGCTCCATTTATCTGAGCAAATACACCAGATGTGGTGGACCATACATCACCATTCACAGGTGTTGTCGGGGCTACACCATGAGGCAAATTAAGACTGGCTGCAGACGTTGTAGGTGTAAGTGTGATAACTTTCCCAGTAAACGTATCACCATCTCTATTTGCAGGTGTGTAACCCAATGCTGTAGTCACGTTACTGCTGGACACAGAAGACAAATAACTAGTCACATCTAATGACGCTACACCATTGGTCATCTTAACGAGTCCAGTGGCTGCTGTAGATAATGCAGACATACTAGTTAAGTTAGAGTTTAGAGTTTGAGCATCTACAATACCATAACCAGCAATTGATGTTGGCTTACTTGTGATATTGCTCCAGACAGGTGCAACTGCATTCTGACCAACAGAGGTGACTCTTCCTTTAGCGTCAATAGCTAATGTTAATACGGTGTTGTTACTACCATACGTGCCTGACGTAACTCCAGAATTAGCAAGAGTAGTCGCGAACGATCCACTACCACTACCGGTAACATCACCTGTTAGCGTAACTGATCCACTACCATTCAACTGTGCAGTTGATCCATTTACTTGTGCGAATATACCAGAAGACGTTGACCACATATCACCATTTACAGGTGTTGTAGGCGCACTACCAGGAGCTAAGTTTAAATACGCATTAGTTACTGTAGAAGCCGCTACAGTTACTTTACCTGTAGTAGCTATGTTCAAACTTTCTGAATTATTTGCACCAATAATTACAGGTGCACCATTACTATTGACACTACCTTTAACTACGTTTTGAAACAAAAATTGCCCAAGTCCAGCTTTAGGTACATTAGTAGAATAATTACCAGTTACTGCTGTTCCATAAAATCTAGCAAGTGCTCCAGTGTATGAAGGTGTGCTAAGAAAATCATAAGCTACTGCACCGTTATCCACAACTGATGAAGTTGTACCACCTATGCCTGAATATACGGCATTAGTTGCATATAAATTGGCAGCAGATACGTTATTACCACCAGCATTTATATTACCTGTAACAGTTACACCAGTGTTGCTTACAGCCAATGACTTAGTTGCATCTGGAGAGACTAGACCCATAGAACTGCCGTCCCACTTAATGAATCCTGAGTTGGAACCATTAGTAAGACCTTGTACTGTACCTGAAGCGTTAGTTGTGTTAAGTGTGAGGGGTGTTCCAGCCGCTCCAGAGTTGATAGTTAGTGCGCCAGACATAGTATCACCAGCTTTATTAACTGGCGTAAATCCTATTGCAGTCAGAACCGCACTATTAGATAATGAAGTTAAATAACTTGACGTGTCTATAGAAGCAACACCATTAGTCATTTTCACAAGACCCGTAGTGCTTGTACTTAATCCAGATACGCTAGTTAAGTTAGCATTAAGTGATTGAGCATCCACAATACCGAAACCGGATAATGTTGTAGGCTTACCTGTAGTAATCTTAGACCAATCTAAATTTGGTATATCAGTAGCCGCTAAATTTGTACCTGAGGTAACACGACCTTTAGCATCAACTGTTGTTTTTGTGTACGTACCAGCTGATACTCCACTATTCGCAAGAGTAAGTGCTATAGCGTTGGTACCAGAGCCTGTAGCATCACCAGATACTGTGATAGATTGGTTCGCAGTAAGATAGTTAGATGAGTCGTATGTGATTGCACCAGCAGTGCTCTTAACTAGACCAGTACCAGATAATAACGGTTGAGCATCGGTAATGCCGTAGCCTGATAACGTAGTTGGATTAGTACCTGAGGTAACACGACCTTTAACATCAACTGTAACCGATTTATAAGTACCCGCTGTTACACCGGTTGGAGATAATGCTGTAGCGAATGCTCCACTACCACTACCTAATACATCACCTGATAGTGTGATATTACCACTACCACCAAGCTGTACTGTAGAACCATTTATTTGAACATACGCAGCGCTAGATGTTGCCCACATATCACCATCAGAGGGTGCTGTTGGTGCAGTACCTACACCTAGATTCAATCCAGCACTTGAAGTGGAAGACGCGGATAAATTCACTTTACCTGTAAGTGTACCTCCACTTTTGTCTAGTTTTGTTGACAAAGATGAGGCATCCGCTTTTAATGCAAGTCCAGTTGTGTAAGTGGTTGTATCAACTTTATTCGAGAGCGCTGTATCAACGTAGGTCTTATCTGCTTTTAGTACAATGCCAGTGTTATATACTGAAGCATCCAATTTAGTGGCTAATGCTGCGTTATATGCAGTCGAATCTACTTTATTACCTAATTGTGTATCTACATAAGTAACGTCAGCCTTTAAAAGTAAACTGGATGTTACAAATGCAGTACTGGCTTTTGTAGCCAATTGAGAATCAACATAAGTGGTATCAGCTTTAGCTGCCACAGTAGAAGTATCTGCTTTACCAGCTATACTAGTGTCCACATAAGTCTTGTCTGCCTTTAACACTAAGGCGGTATTCATATCATTTACGTTTGCTTTTGCCGTAAGTGATGTATCAACGTAGGTCTTATCTGCTTTTAAATCCAATGCCGTTTGTTGGGCTACACTGACAGGCTTAGTAGCGTCAGAAGTATTACTAACATTACCCAGACCCACATCAGTTGAGGTCAACTGTAATGCTGTTTTTGCAGTAGATGCAGTAGCACCTATGTTTAGCAAATTGGCTTCACTATATTTCGTGTACCAAGATGACCAAGTATTACTAGCGTAGAATCGTTCTTTCGCTACACCTGTAGTTGCATCATACACGGTTTGATATACTTGCTCGGCACCGGCTAGGACATGGACTAAAACTAAACCTGGAAATGGTGAATTAGGTAGACCAGAACCTCGTAGAAAACCCGTATAATGTGTATAGTTATTCAGATCATCTTGTATAGGTACAGCAGTAGCACCTAAGCCAAATGCACCAACAACCATAGAAGCATTTTGATTCGTGTCTATAACAGTTTGCTGGACAATCGTTCTAGGTACAAGTTCCCATGTTGTTATGGTAGGACGTAAGGCAAAATACTCGTCAGTAGTAGAAACATACACCATCATACCAACTTTACGAGAACCTGTTGAGATAGCATCACGCGAAGCATAATCTGCAACTGTTCTATGTCCACCCTTAACATACTTATCTTCCAAAATAAATGGAATGGCAGTGGATGTTGGTTCAATATAACTCGTCAACTTAACAGACATAAAATGTCTCCGAGAAAAGATAATGGGTCCCTATACTAGCGGACCCAAAGATGTTACGATATAGTCACAGTGAAAGATATTACACCGATACCTGAGAAGTCAGTACGGTATACTTTCCAAAGAGAAGCACCTGTACCATCATCGTAAGTAACAGTCAATGGACCTGTAGTAGTTCCTACATCACCATCTGCCCACTGCATACCATCCCAACTGCCTGGGAACCCTGTACTGTTATCCGTGAATACTGCGCTGCCCATATAAGCAGGGTGTGCGAAGTAACCGTATTGCGGCGTATCACCATTGGTACCCCAAGTGACGTTCATATTAACAGTTGGGAAAGGGCCAGCACCTGTTAAGTGCGTAGTTAACTGTTGATCTATAAACTGTTGAGGGCCTGTCCAATGTTGATATGGAGTGCCACCCTGGTTAGTTGGTACACCGTTGACAAGATTTGTCTTACCGCCGGTGAAGTCTGTATCAGAGAACTGACCAAGACCGTAGTACGCTTTAGCCACATTAACATGTGCAGAAGCCGTTACACTTAATATCAAGGATGCGGATTTAGTCACACCATTCTCCGTATAACTACCTGAAATGGTTGTGTTAGTGTTACTTGCTACAGTGGCTGCAGTGAACACCCCAGTAGTTGCAACAATACTTCCCGCTGAACCAATTGAACTACTCCAGTTAGTAATCGGCACTATAGCATTTGTTCCGTCTTCATAAGTAGCCCTGAATTGGAACGTAGTTGTACTTCCGCCGGCTAATGTAGAAACACCGACAACGCTCGCACTAGTCAAGAAGTTCACAGTGTTAGTCACGTTAATAGTTTTAATGCCATTAACTGTTGCGCCAGCTTCTGTGTACGCGGCACCGATGTTAGTTGTTTGCGCAGAGGTCACGTTTACAGCAGGAGTAAACAAACCAGATGCTGCAACTATACTACCAGCAGAAGCATTCGAGTTTGTCCACGTATTTGTAGCTACGTTGTTCACAACGCTACCATCATCGAATGTCACATTCAATTGGTAAGTAGTCGCAGCAGAACCTTCGCCCATTGTAGACAAACCAGAGATTGTTGCACTTACTGGTTTACGTACATAAGTAACTGTCAGTGTTTTTGTATCTGAAACTGTAATACCGTACGCGGTGTAAGATGCTGTAATATTGGTAGGTTGATCTGCCAACACGTTAGCTGGAGTAAATACACCTGTATTAGCAACAATACTACCAGCAGAGGCATTAGAGCTTGCCCAGTTGGTAACAGGAACACTAGTTGTACTACCGTTATCGAATGTTACACTCAACACATAAGAAGTATTGGCAGCAGTTTCAAGTAACGTAGACGCACCAACAATAACCGCACTTACTGGACGTATTTTAGTATCGTTCACAGTCACGTTGAATGTGTTGGAAACAGTTTGACCATTCTCTGTCCATGAAGCACTAATAACAGTATTCTGATTACCTATTATGGTATCAGATGCTGTGAATACACCAGTTGTCGCATTAATAGAACCCGCTGTTGGATTTGTACTGCTCCAATTAGTGGGACTCTTAACTACGTTGCTGTTATCGGTGTAATGAACCGTGAACGTATAGTTAGAAGTACCACCTTCGGATATTGTAGCGCTACCTGTAATCGTAGCAGTAGCTGGATATACCGTTGTATCTACAACACTGATAGTTTTAGTACCATTAGCTGTTTGTCCATCTACTGTGTAAGATGCTGTGATATTAGTTACCAAAGCATTACCTGTTACGTTAGATACAGCAGTAAAAGCACCTGTTGAATCAATCGTGCCTGCTAATGAATTTGAACTCGCCCAATTAGTAACAGGTATGGTAGATGTACTGGCATCAGAGAATGTAACACTCAAAGAATATGTACCAGAACTGTTCTCATTGATTGAAGACGGTCCAACAATAACAGCACTTACTGGATACTTAGTAACGTCTTTAACTGTGATGTTTTTAGTACCGTTAACTGTAACACCATTGGCTGTATAACTACCAGTCAATGTAGTAGGCTGATCAGACAACACGTTAGTAGTTGCTGCGAATAAACCTGTTGCAGAATTTATAACACCTGCAGCACCGTTAGACGTTGCCCAGTTTGCTATAGTAACATCACTTGAAGTACCATCTGTGAAAGTAACATGGAACAAGTATTGACCTGTTGTGTTTTCATTCACGTTAGATGGACCATTAATTATAGCACTTACTGGGTAAACAGTAGTGTCAACGACTGTCAACAATTTGGTTGCACTAGCAGTTTGACCATTATTGGTATACGAGGCAGAAATGGTCGCAGTGGCATTACCTGTAGTAGGCAAAGCAGAGAACGAACCAGAACTACTACCTATAGTACCAACTGATGGTGTATCACTTGCCCAGTTAGAAACTGCAACATCACTAGAGGTGGCATCGGAGAACGTAACATGTAACGTATACACTTGTGACGTACTTTCATTCACAGAGTTAGGACCAACAATTGTTGCACTAACGGGGTAAACAGTAGAGTCTGCCACAGTGATTGGTAATGTTGCATTAACAGTGTGACCATCTAGTGTATACGATGCTGTGATATTAGCTGTAAGCGGAACACCAGTCACGGAGTTAGCAGTAAACACACCCAATGACGTGATACTACCAGCGGCAGCATTATCTACTGCCCAGTTCGTAACAGTTTTAATCACATTGCTATTATCTGCAAATGTAACACGTAGTTGATAAGTCTGTGTAGCATTTTCCATTAATGCAGCAGTACCTAAAATAGTAGCACTTACTGGATAAACGGTAGTATCTTGCACAGTCAAATTCAACGTAGCACTTTTTGTAACACCACTTTCAGTATAACTACAGCTAATAACAGTTGGCGTAGATGCGAGCACATTGGTGTTAGCCGTAAACACTCCGGTCACTGGATCAATCGCACCTGCAGCCGCATTAGAGCTAGCCCAGTTGGTGATAGGTACAATGTTGGTAGCGTTGTTTTGATATTTCACACTAGCAGTAAATGTCTGCGTAGTATTTTCACCCATTGTAGCATTACCAAGAATGGTAAGTGTAGATGGATAATTGGTTGTATCAACAACAGTAACATGCAACGTATTGCCTACAGTTAGTCCAGATTGCGTGAACGATGCTGAAATATCCGTAGTCTGATTAGATGTTACTTGATTCGCTGTGAATAAACCGGTTGTAGCATTTATAACCCCTGAAGTAGGGGTACTGCTTGTCCAGTTAGTTACAGGCACTACAGAAGTTGTTCCATCTGAGAAAGTTACAGATAACTGGTAAGTAGAAGTAAGACCTTCATTAACAGTTGCCGCACCTTGTACAACAGCACTCAATGGATATATGGTTGTATCTACGATAGTAATGTTCTTGGTAGCAGATACGGTACGACCATTATTAGTATAAGAAGCACTAACAATTGCAGCAACCGCACTATTAACATTCACAGGTGCAGTCAATACACCAGATACAGCATCAATCGCACCTGCAGAAGCATTATCCAATGCCCAGTTAGTTACTGGAACAGTAGTGCTACTACCATCTGTATAAGTAACAGATAAAGTGTAAGTAGATGTTGTATTTTCATTTACATTCGCACTACCAACTATAGTAGCTGATTGTGGATATACAGTGGTATCAACAACTGTAATATCGTGAGTTGTGGAAACAGTAACACCACCTTCTGTGTACGATGCACTTAATGTAGTCAACTGGTTAGAGGTCACATTCAACGCTGACGTAAACACACCGGTAGCTGCATTTAATGTACCAGCACCTGCATTACTAGATGTGAATGTTGCAGGTACTACGGGCTTAGTTGTACCGTCATTATAACTGGCGACAACAACGAATGAAGTAGTATTGCTACCTTCATTAATATTACCTATACCTTGAATTTGAATACCTGTTACTACAGCAGTAACAGTAATATCAACAACAGTCAGGTCAAATGTATTAAACTGCGTAACACCACTAGCTGGATGTGTCCACTCTGCACGTACACGAACAACTTGATTACCACTTATGTTGTTTGTAGTAAGTACACCAGTTGTAGAGTTAATGGTACCAACCGACTGTCCACTAATAATGCTCCAAGATGCTGGGATGCTGCCTTGTTGTGTACCATCTGAGAATGAAGCTACTGCGCTGAATACAACAGGCACTTGTTCATTGACAGACGTACCAGAACTGCTACTAATGGTTAGAGTTTGATACACGGGTCCATTATAAATGACTTCCGATTTAGCAGGTGTTGCCCAAGAACCATAAACGGCACCAGTAGTGTTATTAATGCTGGTGATCTTTAAAATCTGACCCGCAACTGGTGAAACATTACCATCAATATGTACAAAGAAATCATTGATGCCTGTACTTCCAGCCAACATAGTTGCTGGATATTGCGGATGCGAATGTGGTGTAGGTTGACGCGCATCAGACATTCTAGGATCTTCGTTAGATACCACAACAGGGTCAAGTGGTGTAGTAGGTAACAAGTTCAACTCGAACAATCCACGAACATCAACAGTTGCCAATGCTGGTGCACTGAGTTCAATTTCACCCAATTGGAATGTACTGGTTAAATCCCAGAATTGGGGCTCTGCTGCAATATCTTCTTCAAACATCAACTGAGCCCATGTGTTGCGATACCCCATACTAGGTAAAGCAGACACACGGCGTAGTGCTTGAGCATAACGAGGTGATGCAGGATCGGCTACAATCCACGTTACGTTAAGGGGTAACGTAACGTGGTTTGGTTCCATGTAAGCAATACATATAAAGAAATCTTGATTATTGTATTGCGTTATTAATGTGATAGGGTTTTCGACCGCGATATTACGCTTGTCTGCAACACTCAACCACAGTTGAATAGTATCGGCTAACATAAGTAACCCTCTTAAACCAAATCAGTAGTTTGCAGTTTGCGCCAAACAGCCGTTGTTGCAGAAGTCGCAACAAGTGTAGCACCATTAATAGGCGCATCTGAACCACTTATTGTCACAATCCCTGAACTTGTACGTAGTTGTGTTGCAGGTACCTCAGGATGCGTATGAGGCAGTGGAGTACGTGCGTCGGTCAATCTTGGATCAGTATCAGAAACAACAACTGGATTAGAAGCTACAGCAGCTGGTGTGGATAGTCGAGCAATACCTGCTACAGTTACTTGCGCTGGTGATGGCCCTGCATTACTAACACCTAATTGAGCCTGATCAGCAGAATCATACGTTTGAGGTACCCAAACAGAATCAAACGTATCTAATACTTGCCATGTCTGGTGCCAAGGTGCAGTAGTGTCTTTACTAACACGTTGTAATGCCATTCTGTAGAACGTACTAAGTGGGTCAAGAACTACCCACGTTACGTTAATTGGTAATACTAAGGTTGTAGGTTCATTAATAGCGCATACGATTGCGTGTACAGTACTATTCGTTGGGTTACTAATGCGTAATACGATGGGGTTGTTGGCATCTAGGTTGCGCACATTACTGATCTGCTCTAAATCACCAATCAAATCTTCAAGACGTTTTTCCATAATAAAATACCTTCAATTATTCAGAGAATTTAGTGCCAGTTGGTTGAATAAACGCAGTCAAGTGGATGCGTTTAACTGCAATTACAGGATCGGCGTACACATCTAGTATCAAGTCACCTGAAGCTATAGTATCAGGTAAGTTGTTTCTATCGTCACACACAACATCATACGCATTCAAACCTCGACCTTGTTTAATAGGTTCTAGGAAAGATGAAGTGATACCGCGAAGCTGTTTGCGCAAGAACTCATCATTAGGATCGAACACACCAAACGCTACAGAAGTAGAAATAGATTTCTTGATATAGTTAAACAAACGGCGCACGTTCACATGTTGTGTAGCACTTGGTTGTGTTTGTAGAGTAGCTTGTCCCCAAATAACATAACCACGACCTGGAATAAATCTGATACAGTTGATCTGTGCTTGATCCAAAGCATCACGGGCACCTTGATTATACTTCTTACGAATATCACGAATTTGTAATTGTCCGCGATTCAAACCAGCTGGTGCAAACCAAAGAGCGCGCTCTGAATCTGTACGCGCGAAAGCTGCGGAAACAAGACCAGATGGTGGCATCCAAACTTTTTTGTCATTGTCTGTGTCATCAATTTGAACCCAAGGTCCATAAATACCACCGTAACTATCATTGATGTTTAAATCGTTTCTACGGTAGTTTACTGCATCTGAAACTTCTGCCGCAGCATCAGGCATATCTAAGATAGCGAAGGCATCAAAACGATTACGAGCAACATCAACCATAACACGTTGTACAACAGGGTTCGCATAACCACCATTAACTAATAGGTTAACGTCGATGTGTTCTGCGTCATCATATAACTGCCACGCATTAGCTATTTGATCTGTAGTTACAGGCAAACCATCTGTAGCACCTGATAAGAATTGGAATGGTGCTGTGAGTACGGGCACGATTTTGCAATAAGGGTTATTACGTACACGAATATATTTAGAACGTGTATTGATAACGTCTTCTACAAACAAGCCACTACCATCAGTATTAACTTCACCAACGGTACGTGATACTAAGAATGATTCTACAGGTACGTTATTCGGCCCTGTGTAGTTGTAGAATACGTCAATATAGAAATGGTTTACGTTGTGGTCAGAACCTACATTACGACCTTTTGGATTACTTGGACGTATACCAATAGCAATGTTGTTATTCCAAGCACCCGGATTCGCTGCGCAAATGAACATTAAGTCATTGTTTATATCAGCATCACCTGGATTAAAGCCTAAATTTGTAAACGGATCATCTTTACCTAATGGTACGTTTGAACCATTATCGAAGTTATTTAAAGCCAGTCTTGGAGTTTGTGCAGTTGGATCATCTACAGTAAGATAAGCACCTGCTGTAAGTGCTCCGTTAACAACACGGGTAATATACATACGGGAACTGACTTTACTGAATTGTTTAGCACAAAGCAGCATAAATCCGTACTTACCGGCGTTAGGTTTACCAAATGTGTTATCAAGTTCCGTAGTGTCTGTGATGAGAGTACGTTCACCTACAGGTCCACGTCCTGCTGCACCAACAAAGGCACCAATCGAAGACGCGACTGAGGCAACACGCTGAGAAAGATCAATTTCGTTGGTGTAAACACCAGCACTGGGGAAAACTGTATTCATAGAAAATGTCCTATTCACGTTTCTGGTTTAGTTGGTATAGAAACACAAAGTTCTAATTCAACACACAGTAAATTAGCGAATAGGATGTTGGAATACGTTTTATAGTAGGTAGGAAATTCCGACGGATAGCATAGCTACTATCGACATATATAGGAAGAAGCGGGATATTTTATAGTGAAAAATAGCAGATTCTAAGTCTTGTGTTATTTTCAGTTCTTCTGCCTTACGTTCAAAATACATAGCAGGGCAAGAAAATATAAGTATTAAACACAGCTTGAGGATTTCCATGATGCTTTTACCAATGTTATCGAATCTCGTAAAATAGATTCCGTTAAAGCGCGGTCAGTTCCGAGTAATGTTGATAGATTTTGAATTAACATGTACTGCATGGTAGAGAAGTACATTGGACCATTACCATATTGCTGAGAGTCTTGCAACAACGCATTATAATCGTTGAAACCTAGAGAATTGGCAGCAGCATCATACAGTTTAATATCTATTAACCCATTTTTATTTTCTTCACACACTACGTTAGCAACATCGTTACAGATAGTTTTTAGTTGTGGTATGAAGTCATTTGGAATACGGACCATTGACATATCTAGTGGTTCCAAGAGTTTAGCGTAAAAGAAAGTATACCTACACCATACATAGCAGTTATTATCTTCAAGAACTCTAGGAAACCTTTACGTTTTCTGAAAAAGAACAGGAATGTTAACCAAAGAATTGCTAGAGAAATACCTACAGTGTAGAATACTAAAACAGCACCTAAATAAAATGTGGCGGCAGCCATATCATTTCTCCATCATGTTTATATTAAACCCAGTTAGCTTACGATATATTGCTAATGCAGTATCTATTTGACCATCTGCATCCAATTGTTCTATTACGTTGAACACACTGAATTTAAAGCCTTCTATATTTTCAGATAACTGCTTTGCAGTCTGTCTAAGATTCTTTAACTTAAGTTCGGCTTCTGCAACTAAATCCACATCAGTATCTTTGAACTTCTCGTATATGGAATTAGCACTAGGTGCATCATAGTCATTAGATTCGTTTTTAAGTCGAACCATTGCAGCTAAAGCAATTAAAGATTCCAACGCACCTAAGTCATCAATAGCATACGCGGCCTTACCTTCAATGAAGTAGTCCGTTAGTATCTTGCGGATAGCAGGTCTGAAAGACGCGGTTTTATCTGGATGGGTTAACGCACTCAATCTACGGAACTTCTCTTTAATATCTTTCTTCGTGCTACGTTTTTGTTTCTTATCAACTGCATTCTGCTTTTGTTGGTGCTTCTCGAAAGCAGAGTTATATTGTTGCACCATTTCTGGACACATTCTACGATACTTGCTATCTAAATAATCATATCTAGTAGTTGTATCCTGTATTATTTTACGCATCCCAGCAATGTGATTAGTTACTTCTAGTATTTCAACACCGAACGGGTCGAAACGAACCAATGTAGTCATTGCATTAATTCCGATAGAGTTACAGTATTGCTGGATATGGAAACAGCAGGTTTAATTGTGCGTATATTACCAATCTTTATTGCAGCTATACTAAGATCCCCTAAAGGGGCAGGACAACCATCTGTTCCGCAGTGGGTAACGCATAATGTGTGATCTACCTTAACACCAGCTATAGCACGATACTCAACACCACTAAATACACCCTTAACAATAGAAAATCTACGTTCCATAAAACATAAGCAGTGATACGATTCGTCTAACCAGCGCGTTTTACCGTCATTCAATACTGTGAACACTCTTTTTGGAAAAATAACAAATGTTTTATGCCATTCATTGCTCTTATGGCGTTTAGAAAATAATCTCATAGATGATCCAACACATTATTAATGGTTTTCTCACGATTGTCTG